>Ga0190286_1000099_pt1 | contig 45419 bp, 42 predicted proteins | sample 48691834_MG_FD_183241 | JGI IMG/M metagenome (GOLD analysis project Ga0190286, IMG submission 183241) | Hydrothermal vent microbial mat bacterial communities from Southern Trench, Guaymas Basin, Mexico - 4869-18-3-4_MG | ecosystem: Environmental > Aquatic > Marine > Hydrothermal vents >... | reverse complement strand
TCCTGTGGGAATACGCCATTCCTTTAACCCTCGGTGCCGCCATAGGGGGGCAGATAGGCCCCCACATCTCGGGAAGGGTGAAGGAGAAGACCTTGAGGAGGATCCTCAGCGCAGCTTTCGTGCTCGTGGGGATCAGGATGCTCATCTTCCCCTACTTCCATTAGAGTTGTTGCACAATTGATGATGAGCTCGCTCGCTGCTGACTGGGGTGAAAGAATTTCGCGAACTTACCGCGAGCGAGCTCATCAGGTGAAGGGATTTTGCCAACCTGCCGCGAGCCCTGTGGAATAAACTCTATTCCACAGGGCGAGCGAGCTCATCAGTAGACAGGCCTGAAACCAATCCCCGAATCGCCTAAACTTTGGGAACTTTTGTCTCCCGCGAAGCGATCTTGGAGGACAAGTCACCTCATTTCTGTGCAGGATTTGGCCTTCATAGGAGAAAATTGCGCTTTTGGAGCCAATCAGTCAATTGTGCAACAACTCTATTAACTCCGATGGCGAAGGTTTACTTTGGGTTGGGATCGAACTTGGGGGAGAGGGAAGAAAACATCGCCGAAGCTCTGAGGCGGCTCTCGGTAGGGGTGAATATCGAGCGGACCTCCTCGCTTTACGAGACCGAGCCGGTGGGCTACAAGGAGCAGCCCTGGTTCCTCAATGCCGTCTGCTTAGGCGAGACGAAGCTCAAACCCCAGGAACTTTTGAGCTTTATCAAAGGAATCGAGCGAAGGATGGGGCGGGAGGAGAAAGTACGCTGGGGGCCACGGATCATCGACATCGACATCCTCTTCTACGATGACCTCGTTCTGGAAACGCCCGAGCTCACCATCCCTCATCCACGCCTCCACCAACGTCGCTTCGTCCTCGTCCCCTTAGTCGAGCTCAACCCCGATTTCGTCCATCCCATCTTAGGCCTGACCATGCGGGAACTCCTGAAGCGAGCAAGAGCAACGGAGCAAGTGCGCCGGTTTAAACGCGAATCGAGTTGACAAACGGGGATGCATCTGGTATATTTCTAAGAGAACGCGTTGTGGCCTCTTGACTTGCGATCGAGCGCATGAAAAGGCCCACCGCATAAGGATGGTGGGTCTTTGTTCTGTCCAAGGGGACGGAATCCATGTACGAGGTAACCGTTAAAGCCCATTTCGACGCCGCCCATGCCCTGCGGGGCTATGGCGGCCAATGCGAGAGGCTCCATGGCCATCGCTTTGAGGTCGCTGTCTGCGTGGCCGCCAAGGGACTGAACGACCTCGGCTTAGCCTGCGACTTCGCTAAGCTGAGGCGCCTCCTCCAGGAGAAGGTCATCTCCCATCTCGACCACACCAATCTCAACGAGACACCCCCCTTCGATGAGATCAACCCCAGCTCGGAGAACATCGCTCATTTCGTCTACCAGGAGATGGAGAAGGCCCTGGCGAAGGTAGAAATGCAGCATGCTGGCTCCCTACTGCTGAAATGGGTTCGGGTCTGGGAGTCGCCAAACGCCTGGGTGACGTATTACGGGGAACGGGAGGAGCTCAGTCCTTCTGCTCTATAACAAATGGACTCCATGGGTGGGTAACGGAGTGCTGGCTTTAGCCTGCAGGCAAATGCGAGCGCGATCGCCCGGAGGAGGGCGGGCGAGATGGAGGAAATCCGCAAAATCCTGCGTGAGGCGATGCCCAAGATCATTGCATCCCTGGCTGTGGCGTTAGTAACGGGCTGGGTGGCTTTCTTTTGGCAGAAGGGTAAGCCGCAAATCGCCATAGCTGTGGGCCTCGCCTTTGGAATTTTGCTTTTTCTCGTTATGCTGTGGCTTGGGAGGGGAAAACCCCCTGAGGAATTGCCCACTGAGCCAACCCCACCAACCGTGATGGTCCAGGTGCCGCCCGCAGCCCCAGGTGAACGCCCCATCCCCCAGCCGCCGCGCAGGCGGGGGCCGGTGGGCTTCGTGGCCCGGCACGACGAGGAGGGACGGGATCTGGTCGAGGTGGTCACCAAGGCGCTGGAGGGCGACAGCGCGGTCAACCTCTGGGGCTCCGGCGGGGTGGGCAAGACCACGCTGGCTATCGAGATTTCCCATCGCCTCCTCCCCTCCCTCCCCGGCGGGGTCATCTGGGCCGACGCCGACGGGCGGGCCGAGTTCAACCTGGCCGCCCTCCTGGACGAAATCCTGGCCAGGCTGGGGCGGGAAGATGCCTGCACCCTCGCCCCGGAGGCCAAGGCGTCCCTGGCCTGCTCCCTCCTGGGAGAGAGGCGCTGCCTCCTGGCAGTGGACCACTTCGAGGCGGCCAAGGAGCAGGAGGCCATCCTGACCTTCCTGGGCGACGTCCCCTGCGCCGTCCTGGTTACGGGCCGCAAGTTCCTGGAGCCCCTACGGAACATCAAAATCATGGAGATGTCGCCCGATGAGGCGCGGGAGTTCCTGCGCTCCCTGGTTGAGATTTCGCCCCACAGGGCCAAGCTGGAGAGGGTTGATTTGGACGAGGTGGCCCGCGTGGCGGAGCGAAATCCTTGGGTGATGCGCTCAATCGTAGCCCAATTAGAGAAGGCTATGCGCCTTCAGGACGTCTTCGACGACTTGGCGCGGGGGAAAGGGGAGGCGGCGGAGCGGGTCTTCGGGCGCTCCTTTGAGCTCCTGGGCGATGATGGGCAGGCGGCGCTCCTGGCCCTCTCCCTTTTCGTCCCCGACGCCAGCCGCGAGGCCCTGGCCGCCGTCTCCGGCTTCGGGGGCGAGCTGGGGCGGGCCAATGAGGCCATCGCGGACATGGCGGGGCTGGCGCTACTGGAGCTGGCCGACGAGCGGGTGGGGCTGGCCGGTTTGACCCGCCGCCTGGCGCGGGCGTGGCTAGCCAGGGATAAGTGGGCGGGGGAGCTGGTGGGCCGCTTCGTCTCCTACTTCCTGGCCTACGCCGAGTCCCACTCCCAGCTCACCCCTGAGGACTTCGACGCCCTGGAGGAGGAACGGGAGAACCTCCTGGCGGCGATGGACTACGCCTATGCCGCCGAGGACTGGCAGAGCGTGATGCAGATAAGGAGTGCACTTGAGGAATTCCTCGATGTGCGTGGCTACTGGGACGAGGCCATCCGGCGCGGGGAGCAGGCGGTGGAGGCGGCAAGGGCGGCAGGGGACGAGTGGGCTGTGGCTCAATTTTCCGGCAACGTCGGCGGGATCTACCTAAATCGTGGCGATTACGATGAAGCGCGGCGGCGATACCAGGATGCTCTTGAGGCCTTCCGACGGCTGAAGAGCGACAAAAACGTGGCTGTAGCCCTCCACAATCTGGGTGCGATCGCCCATGATCAGGGTGACTACAATGAGGCGAGGAGGCTCTACGGCCAGAGCCTGGAGATAAAGCGAAAGCTGGGCGACCAGTTGGGAATTGCCACGACGCTTGCTCAAATGGCGCTGTTGGAAGAAAAGCTGGACAATCTCGAGGAAGCATTGAAGCTAATCAGCCAGGCGGAGGAGATATTCAAGCGGCTGGGGGTGCCGGAAGCGGAGAGGGCAAGGAGGGATAGGGAGCGGATTAGTCAACGGATGGAGTAACGGATTAACGGATGGGCGCGGCGGGCGTATCCGTTAATCCGTTCGGCCTCCGTTGGCGGGCTGGGTTTGTCAGCGGATGGGGGATGGAATATCCGTTAATCCGTTCAGCCATCCGTTGACAGATTACGCGAGGAGTTGATGTTGTGAAGATCGGCATCATCGGCGCTGGGGTCGCCGGGCTGACGGCGGCCTATGAGCTGAGCAAGAGGGGATGCAAAGTGATAGTCTTCGAGGCGAAGCCGCAGGCGGGAGGGCTAGCCTCAGGGTTCAGGGACGAAGGCTGGGAATGGCCATTAGAGCGCTTCTACCACCACTGGTTCGCCTCCGATGGAGCCGTACTGGGGCTGATCGATGAGCTCGGCCTGGGAGGAAGGGTCTTCTTCCCCAGGCCGATCACCTCCATCTGGCACAAAGGGGCAGCTTATCCCTTCGACAGCCCCCTGGCCGTGCTCCGTTTCCCTTACCTCTCGCTCCCCCACAAACTACGCTTCGGCCTGGTAACCCTTTACCTGCGCCTGGCCAGGAACTGGAGGCCCATGGAGAACACCACCGCTCACCAGTGGCTATCAAAGGCGATAGGAAAGCGGGCCTACGAAGTGGTGTGGGAGCCCTTGCTGGCAGGCAAGTTCGGCGACGACTACCGTAAGGTGAATATGGCTTGGTTCTGGGCCCGCATCAAGAAGCGCAGCCCCCGCTTAGGTTACTTCGTGGGGGGATTCCAGGCCTTCATCGATGCCCTGGCCGAGCGGGTGAGGGAGCAGGGAGGAGAGGTGCATCTGAGCACACCCGTCCAAAGGATCGTGGTCGAGGGTGGCAGAGTGGTCGGGGTGCGGATAACATCGAGCAGCAAGCAGCAAGAAGCAAGCGATCAGCTTCCAGCTTCCAGCTTCCAGCAACTGGACAAGGTCATCGCCACCGTTTCGCCCCAGATGCTGATCGAGCTGACGCCGGATCTGCCGAAGAGTTACGTGTCCAGGCTGCGTCGATTGCAGTCGTTGGGAGCCGTGGTCCTCATCCTGGCCCTGGACCGCCCCCTGACCGATGGGCACTACTGGATCAACCTTCCTCGGGGGGAATTCCCCTTCCTCGTCCTGGTGGAGCACACCAATTACATTGCTCCCGAGCACTACGGCGGCGACCACCTGGTCTACCTGGGCCACTACCCGCCGCCCAGCCATCCCTACTTCCAGATGAGCAAGGAGGAGCTGCTTAAGCTTTTCCTCCCCTCGCTGAAGCGCTTCAACCCCGCCTTCAATCCATCCTGGGTGCGCGATAGCTGGCTTTTCAGGGAGCCTTACGCTCAGCCGGTCCCCATGCCAAACCATTCCCAGCTCATCCCCGATCTTGTCACTCCCATTAGGGGCCTTTTCTGGGCCAGCATGAGCCAGGTCTATCCCTGGGATAGAGGGACCAACTACGCCGTCGAGCTGGGGCGCAAGGTGGCATCGCTGGCGATGAGCCTCCATTTTAAAACTTGACGATGATCAGCGAGCTTGAACGAACAAGGAGGTTCGTGATATACTAGAGTTGTTACACAATTGATGAGCTCGCTCGCCCTGTGAAATAGAGTTTATTCCACAGGGTTCGCAGCAGATTGGCAAAAACCCCTTCACCCCAGCCACCAGCGAGCGAGCTCATCAGATGATGAGCTCGCTCGCCCTGTGAAATAGATATTTCACAGGGCTCGCGAGAGGTTGGCAAAACCCCTTCACCTGATGAGCTCGCTCGCGGTAAGTTGGCAAAACTCATTCACTCCAGCCAGCAGCGAGCTCATCACCCCGGCCAGCAGCGAGCGAGCTCATCAGTGGACAGGCCTAAAACTAATCCCCGAATTGCCTAAATTTTGGGAACCTTTGTCTCCCGCGAAGCGATCTTGGAGGCCAGGTCACCCCATTTCTGCGCAGGGTTTGGCCTTCATAGGAGAAAGTCACCCTTTTGGAGCCAATCGGTCAATTGTGCAACAACTCTACTAGGGCGATTGCATGATCGTTTAAGAATCCTGGGTCAAATGCTGCCGTGACCCAACTTATCGGATGTGATCGTGCAGCCACCCCGATCCGGGAGGGAAGGGCCATGAAGAACATCTGCGTCATCGGAGTGGGCTATGTGGGCTTGGTCACCGGAGCCTGCTTAGCCGACTTAGGAAACCGCGTCGTCTGCCTCAACCGCAACAAGGAGAAATCGGATAACCTCAAGAGGGGGATACTCCCCATCTATGAGCCGGGGCTGGAGGAGATCGTGCGCCGCAACTATGCGGCAGGCCGTTTGGATTTCACTACCTCCTACGAAGAGGCCATGCGCGGCGCTGATTTCGTCTTCATCGCTGTGGGCACTCCGCCTGGCAGTGAGGGAGAAGCAGACCTCTCCAATGTGGAGGCGGCGTCCAAAGGGATCGCCAAGGCCATGACTGGACCGCTGATCATCGTCAACAAAAGCACCGTCCCCATCGGAACCGGAGACTGGGTATCCGAGGTGGTGAGGAGGAACAGGGATAACGATTACGACTTCGCCGTGGTCTCCAACCCTGAGTTCCTGCGGGAAGGATCGGCCGTCCACGATTTCCTCAACCCCGATCGCGTCATCCTCGGCTCCTCCGATCGGGCAGCGGCGGAGGAGGTGGCGGAGCTTTACCGCCCCTTAGGGTGCCCTATCCTCATCACCGATCTGAGGACGGCCGAGATGATCAAGTATGCCTCCAATGCCTTCTTGGCCACCCGCATCTCTTTCATCAATGAGATCGCCTCCATCTGCGAGGCTTTGGGAGCCGATATAAAGGAGGTGGCGTTGGGGATGGGCATGGACAAGCGCATCGGCCTCGACTACCTGGAAGCGGGCATAGGCTGGGGTGGAAGCTGCCTGCCTAAGGACGTTAAAGCCCTACACTACATGGCCTCCGTTCACGGCTGCCACCCCCAGCTCCTGAGGGCGGTGATGGAGATCAACCGCGACCAGCGCATCCGGGTGGTGCAGAAGCTGCGCAATATCCTGGGCGGCCTTTCGGATAAGGTCATCGGCCTCCTGGGGCTGTCCTTCAAGCCCAACACCGACGACATGCGGGAGGCCCCCTCCATCGAGATCGTCCACCTCTTGCAGAACGAGCGGGCGCAGGTGAAAGCCTACGATCCGGCTGCTATGGAGAACGCCAAGAAAATCCTCCAGGGCATCCAATACTGCTCCGGCCCCTATGAGGTGGCCGAAGGCAGCGATGCCTTGATCGTGGTCACCGAGTGGAACGAATTTAAGCAGCTGGATATGGCCCGGATCAAAGCCTCGATGCGCCAGCCGGTCCTGATAGACGGGCGAAACATTTACGACCCTAAGAAGATGAAGGAGTTAGGCTTCATCTACCGAGGCGTCGGTCGAGGGTATGAATAGCCAAGCGGTCCTCGGATGATCGTTTAGTTGACAGATCAATGCACATAGGGGTGGACATCGTGGAGATCGAGCGCATAGAGGCAGCCGTCGAACGCTGGGGGGAGCGCTTCCTGCAGCGGATCTACACCCCGGACGAGCTGGCGCTCTGCCAGGGGCGCATGCCAGAGCTGGCCGCTCGCTTCGCCGCTAAGGAGGCCGTCTCCAAAGCCTTGGGCACGGGGATGAGGGGCATAAGCTGGCGGGAGATGGAGATCCTCCGCGACGAGCAGGGGAGGCCTCAGCTCCATTTGCACGGCCGGGCCAGGACCAAAGCTGAAGAGCTGGGCCCCTTGGAGTGGGCCATCAGCCTCTCCCATTCGCGTGATTACGCGGTGGCTTTGGTGGTGGCTTTGGAAAGGCCAACTTAAGCATGGCCGCCGCTGAGAGTAGCTCCCCCTTCATCAGCAACGCGATCGCAAACTCTAGGGAGATCCATTCCCACGGAGTGTGATTACCCGTATCGCACAGGGCGAAATCTCCCGATTTCACTCTCCAGATGCATCCTGTCGTAAAGCTGCTTGCCCTCCAAATTGATTTGTAGTAAACTATGATAACTTCATTGTGAAAGGGGTTGCTAAACGATGGGGAAGAAGGGGCGCGTTTTCTCCGGAGCGCGGCCAACAGGCCGGCAGCATTTAGGAAATTACCTGGGAGCCATCCAAAATTACGTGGCCTTACAGGATGATTACGAATGCATTTATTGCGTGGTGGACCTCCATGCCCTGACGACGCTTAAAAACACGGAGCGGCTTAAGCAGGACACCTACGAGATGGTCTTGGATTGGCTGGCGGCTGGAGTGGACCCCGAACGGACCATCGTCTTCGTCCAATCGAACGTCCCTCAGGTGACGGAGCTGCACACCATATTCTCCATGATCACCCCTATGGGACGGCTGACGAGGCTCCCGACCTTTAAGGAGAAGGTGCGCCAGCAGCCGGACAACGTCAACTATGGGCTCTTGGGCTATCCCGTGCTTATGGCTGCCGATATCACCCTCTACAAGGCCAACGTCGTGCCAGTGGGCGAGGATCAGGCCCCTCACCTCGAATTCACCCGCGAGCTGGTGCGTCGGTTTAACCGTCGCTTCGGCCCAGTCCTGGTTGAACCTCAGATCAAACTGACCGAGTTCCCTAAGGTGATGGGCATCGATGGAGTCAACAAGATGAGCAAGTCCCTAAACAACCATATTGAGATCGCCGCCTCTCCGGAGGAGATAGAGCAGAGGGTGATGATGATGGTTACCGACCCCGCCCGCCGCTATCGCACCGACCCCGGACACCCTGAGGTATGCAACGTCTTCTCCCTGCACAAGTTCTTCTCGTCCGACCAAGTGGAGGAGATCGAGGTCGAATGCCGCCGCGCCGGGATAGGCTGCGTGGACTGCAAGAAGCTGCTCGCCAGTAACCTGGCTGATTACTTCGCCCCTTTCCGCGCTCGAAGGGCTGAGCTGGCCGCCGACCCGAACTATGTGTGGGATGTGCTGGCCAACGGGGCCGAGCGCGCCCGGGCCATAGCCCAGAAGACCATCGCCGAGGTGAAGGAAAAAGTGGGTCTGCCATGAAGGCCATCGCCAATTTCGCTCAATTGGTGGAGGCAGCGCAGGCCGCAGGGCCGAAGCGGATAGCTGTAGCCGCCGCTCATAGTCCGGAGGTGCTCGCCTCGGCCGATGAGTTGAACAAATTGGGCATCGCCAGGGGTTACTTAGTAGGGGATGCGCCGACCATCGAATCCTTAGCCCGCCAGCGAGGCCTCGACCTGAGCGGCTTTGCCATCGTCCATGAGCCCGATGTCGAGGCGGCCGCTCGCCGGGTGGTGGCCTTAGCCAGGGAGGGTGATGCCGACGTGGTGGTCAAGGGAGATCTCAAGACCTCCCAGATACTGAAGGCAGCCCTCGATCGAGCGAAGGGGATACGAACGGGGAAGCTCTTCACCCATGTGGGCATCTTCGAGGTCCCAGGGATGGAGCGGCTGCTCTATATGAGCGATAGCGGGGTGATCCTTAATCCTACCATCTACGAGAAGTTGGAGATCATCAAGGGTGTGGTCGAGGTGGCTCACAAATTCGGCCTTGAGGTGCCGAAAGTGGCCATCCTATCGGCTACCGAAGTGGTCGATCCCAAGGTCCCCTCCTCCGTTGACGCTTTAGCTTTAGCCAAGATGGCCCAGCAGGAAGTGGAGGGGGCTATCGTTGATGGCCCGATGACCTTGGACATCGCCATCTCCGCTGAGGCCGCCGAGCGCAAAGGCTTCGATAGCCCTGTGGCCGGCCAGGCCGATATCCTGATCGTGCCCAGCGTGATGTCGGGGAACACCGCCGCCAAGGCCATCCAGTACCTCGCCCACGGCCGCATGGCCGGTTTGGTGGTGGGGGCCAGAGTGCCGATCATCATCAATTCCCGTGCGGACACGGCCGAGACCCGCCTCCTCTCCACGGCCATGGCGGTGGTCTTAGCGGGATGAAAGGGGGGTCACCAGGTACTTCCCTTCCCTCTCCCGCAGGTATCCCATCGGGACCCTGGGGTCGTGCTCGAAGATGAGGAGTGCTCCCCTCCTCAGGGCCCACTGCCTGATGCGGCGCTTGGTCTCGATGGTCTCCAAAGGCTCTATATCGTAGGCTGGCACCCATGCCAGGCGCTCGATGTTGACCGCCCAGGGGGCCAGGTCGCCCAGATAGATGGCCGTCTTCCCGCCCGATTCGATGACCACGCTCTGGTGGGCTCGGGTATGACCTCTGGTGACGATACAGCGCACCTCAGAGGTGACCCAGGTGTCGCCGTAGAGGAGACGCAGCTGGCCCTTTTCCTTCAGAGGGAGGAAATTCTCTTGGAGATAGGTGGCCTTAGTGCGTTCATTGGGAAAGGAGGCATCGGCCAACTCCAGGCGCTGGATCCAATACTCAGCCTTGGGGAAGGTGGGGACGATCTCCCCTCCGCGGATGAGGGTATTGCCCCCGCAGTGGTCGGAGTGAAGGTGGGTGTTGATGACGATGTCTATCTCCTCGGGGGAGATGCCCAATCGCTGCAGGCTGGAGAGCAACCTCCCCTCACCGGAGAGGTCGAGGATCTGGCGCTCCTTAGGGGAGAGCTTGTCGCCGAATCCCGTGTCTACCAGGATGTTTTTGCCCTCCGACTTGATGAGGAGGCAATTCAGGGCCAGGGGTATGCGATTCAATTCGTCCGCCTGCACGATCTTTTCCCAGAGCACCTTGGGCACCACACCGAAGTGCGCTCCCCCATCGTATCGGAAGGTGCCATCGCTGACGAGGTAAAGCTCAACGTTGCCGAAACGCATTTCCCCTCCAATTCAGGCTTATGGCTATAATCCCCTCCCAGATCATAGGGACGGGAAAAATCTCAGAGAAGGAGGTGGTATCGTGTGAACTCGGATAAAAACGCTCAGGAACAACCCACCACTATCCACGAATTGAAGAAGGGTATGAAGTTGGTAGGCAGGGTGAAGACCCTTGCGCCTTTTGGGGTCTTCGTGGACATCGGGGTGGAGCGGGACGGACTTGTGCCTATCTCGCAAGTGGGACGAAGGCGCCTCAAAAATATCTCCGAGGGGGATAAGGTGACAGTGTGGGTCAAGAAGGTCGACCGCAGGCATGGCCGCATCCGCTTGACCATGCGGAGGCCGATCAAAAGGCGCTTGCGCGACCTTAAGCCGGGCATGGTCCTCAAAGGGACGGTGACCGATCTGACCCCCTTTGGGGCCTTCGTGGACATCGGAGCAGTCCGGGATGGGTTTGTGCATATCAGCGAGATGGCGCCCGGCTTCATAAAGAACCCAGACGAGGTGGTATCCGTGGGCGAGGAGGTGGAGGTGCACGTGGTGGGCGTTAACCAAAAGAAACGGCAGATTGACCTCAGCATGTTAGATCCATCTTTAGAAAAGCAAGAGGAAGAGAGGCTCCCCACAGTTATGGAGCTGGCCTTTCGAGAGGCTATGGCACGCAAAAAGGGTAATCGCTAAGGGATTTGCGGCAGAACTCTTAAGTCGGATTCCCGCTTGAACTAATTAGGCCTCCTCTGCGCCGGGCTCGAAGCCTTGGAAGGATACGCGGGAATCGCCCTCAAGGGCACTCGGGGCCGTTCGAGGTGCGGGTATCTGTACACCTCGCAACCCTTTTGAGGTAAGTTTTCCCACCCTGAGCCTGGGCCATTGAATGGCCGCCATCACTGTCCAGACCCTTCAGCTCAGGGCTCATCATACCATCGAATACCTTCATTGTCAAGCTTTATCCCTTGTTTGGAGGAAGCGAAGTGCTTAAAACCCACGCCTGTGGCGAATTAAGAGTTGACCACGTAGGTCAAGAGGTCACCCTCGCCGGATGGGTGCACAGGCGCAGGGATCACGGCGGGCTGATCTTCATAGACCTGCGCGATAGGGAGGGGCTGGTGCAGGTCGTCTTTAACCCTCAGGTCTCGAAAGAAGCTCATGCCGTAGCATCCCAGGCTCGCAACGAATACGTACTGCGAGTTTCGGGAGTAGTACACAAGCGCCCCGAGGGGTTAGCTAACCCGGACATGGCCACAGGCCAGATAGAGGTGATAGCTCACTCGGCCGAGATCCTGAGTGAGTCTAAGACGCCCCCTTTTTACATCAACAAGGAAACGGAGGTGGATGAAACCCTTCGCCTCCGCTACCGCTATTTGGACCTGCGCCGTCAGCGGATGCAACGCAACCTGATCTTCCGCCATAAGGTCGTCAAGTTCATCCGCGACTTCCTGGACGAACGGGGCTTCGTTGAGATCGAGACGCCCATCCTGATCAAGAGCACCCCTGAGGGTGCCCGCGACTACGTGGTGCCCAGCCGCGTCCAACCGGGCAAGTTCTATGCTCTGCCTCAGTCCCCTCAGCAGCTTAAACAGCTCCTCATGGTGGCCGGCTTCGAGAAGTATTTCCAGATCGCCCGCTGCTTCCGCGACGAGGACCTGCGCGCTGACCGCCAACCGGAGTTCACCCAACTAGACCTGGAGATGTCCTTCGTGGAGCAGGAGGATATCCTGCAGCTCATCGAAGAGCTCTTCATCTCCCTGGTGGAAGCACTGACCGAGAAGCGCGTCCTGAGGAAGCCCTTCCCGCGCCTCTCCTACCAGGAGGCCATGGAGCGTTATGGCACTGACAAGCCCGACCTGCGCTTCGAACTGCCCTTGGTGGACGTCTCCGATCTAGTGGCGGGGAGCGAGTTCCTCATCTTCCGGCGCGTAGTGGCTAACGGAGGCCAAGTGAAGGCCCTATGCGCCCCCGGCTGCGCTTCCTACTCCCGAAGGCAACTGGATGAGCTGACTGCTCTGGTTAAGAGGTGCGGAGCTCAGGGGTTAACCTGGCTGGCGGTTGGGAATTCCGTATCAACGCGTTCATCTGTGGCCAAGTTCCTGACCGAGGGCGAGACCGAGGGGATCCTCTCCCGAATGGGAGCAAAGGAAGGCGACCTCGTCCTCATGGTTGCCGACCAGCCCAAAATTGTGGCCGAGGCCTTGGGGCGCCTGCGGGTCGAATTGGCGGAGCGGCTCGACCTGCGAGACAATGGGGTTTTAGCCTTCGCGTGGATACTGGGCTTCCCTCTGCTCGAGTGGAACGAGGAGGAGGGGCGCTGGAATGCCGTCCACCATCCTTTCACCGCCCCTGTGGACGAGGACCTGCCCTTACTGGAGGAGGATCCGGGCAACGTCCGGGCCAAAGCCTACGACATCGTCTGCAACGGCTGGGAGATAGGCGGGGGTAGCATCAGAATCCACCGACGGGATGTACAGGAGAGGATGTTCAAGGTCTTAGGCATCTCCCCCGAGGATGCTCAAGCCCAATTTGGCCATCTATTGGAGGCCTTCGAATACGGCGCTCCCCCTCATGGAGGGATTGCTCTGGGCATCGACCGTGTGGTAATGATCCTGGCCGACGAGCCCAGCATCAGGGAGGTCATAGCCTTTCCCAAGACCCAGAAAGCCGTGGACCTGACGTTCAATGCCCCCTCCCCGCTGTCGGAGGAGCAGCTGGCAGAGCTCCATCTAAAGCTGACGGATGGCGAATAGCCGACTTGCGCGTTTCGTAATTTTGTGGTAATATATGGGTAGCCTGCCGTGTTCGTGATGCTAAGTAAGGGTTTGAGCCAAACCAATGAGAAGGGAGCCGATCTCTAGAGGGGACGTTGTGAACCGATAGGTAGGCTCCCACCTGAGATGAGAGTTCAAAACCTGGTAGCGCACGGCACGGCGGGTGGTTATCATTTGGGAAAGAGCCACCAGGAAGGGGAAAAACCTGGTGGCCCTTTTTATGAGGGCGCCCTGATGCTCAAGGAAAGGGTGGTCGAGGATATCTACGTCTTCACCAGCGAAGTTTACGCCCAGGTCACCGCGGGGGCCATCATCACGCCCCAAGGGACCGTGGTCATTGACACTCTGCTCTTCCCCTATGAGACGAAGGAGCTCCTGGACTTCCTCCGACACATAAGCAGGGGGGGAATCCGTTATGTGGTTAACACCCATAGCCACGGCGACCACATCTACGGCAACTACCTCTTTGAGGAGGCAGAGGTGGTAGCACACCGTCTCTGCCGCCGTTATCTGCAACGGTACGGCAAGAGCGACCTCGCCGAGGCCAAGGCTCACTTTCCCGAGCTCGCTGAGGTCCGCCTCCGCTTGCCTAACATCGTGTTCGAGGAGGGGGAACTGGCTCTGCACTTAGGAAACAAGACCATGCGTTTGATGCATATGCCGGGCCATACCGCCGATTCGATAGCGATCTACGTAGAGGAGGACAAGGTACTCTTTGCGGGCGACGCAGTGATGCCCCTCCCCTACATCGTTGGGGGCGATCTGCGGAAGGCAGTGGAATCCCTGCGAGCTATCGGGAGGATGAGCCTGGAAAGCATCGTCCAGGGGCATGGTGAGATCCTCCTCCGCGGCGAGATCGGCCCAACTATAGAATCCAACATCCTCTACCTGGAGACCATCTACGAGAAGGTTAGAAAGAAAGTGGCCGCCGGAGCACCTTGGCGGGAGGTTGAGCGGATTGACATCGAAAGCTGCGGCAAATCGCGTATTCCCCTCGGCGGCTTGGTGCGAGAGTTGCACCGCGCCAACTTACGCTTCCTCTACGATTCCCTACAGAGAGGGGAGTTAATTTGACTAATCGCTGCTTTTGTGGTATATTGATTCCACCAAGCAGTTGCTTGGATGGAGACCCCCTTTTAAAGATGACGAAGCCACTCGCCATCGACCAGGGGGCTAAAGAACGGCAGTGAATCTATTAGACAAAGGCGATGATGGAAACGAGTAGGCCAGTGATAAGGCTACAGAGAGCCCGGATCAGGTGAAAGCCGGGTGCTGGAAACTGGCTGAAAATCCTTCCGTAGCCGCCAACCGAACGGTTGGTGCATGTAAATGGGAAATCGGTGTCCATAATCACGGATTAATCTCCCAATTACCAATCCACCAACCTAGTAGACTTGGCCGGGTTCGCCCACCGTTATATGGGCGAGGGTATGAATTCGTACCCTAAGGAGCGGGCGGCAACGCCAATTAGGGTGGTACCGCGGGAGTGAAACCGGCTCTCGTCCCTAAGGACGAGGGCCTTTTGCTTTAGGAGATGAGATGGAAAAGGTGGAAGAGATCCTGCAGGCCATAGCCTCCCTCACTCCAAACGAGAGGAGGAGGTTATTCGAGCGGCTCTCCGAGGAGTTCGGAGTCCCAGCCCCAGCGATGGAAGGATCATGGGCGAACTTCAGCCCTCACCTGAGGGAAGAGCCCGATTACCTTCTGATCTTCGATGGTGGCTCCTATGGAAACCCCGGACCCGGCTACGGGAGCTACGCCCTCCTCCGAAGGAGCGATGGCTACAAACGCATCATCCGCCTGGATTTCGGCAACCGAGAGATGACCAACAATGAAGCGGAGTATGATACCCTTATCGCCGGGTTAGAGGACCTGCTGAGCCAGATAGCCGAGGAGGGACGCGAGGCCAAAGATCTCACCGTGGAGGTGCGAGGGGACAGCAGGCTGGTCATCAATCAGGTGAAGGGGAAATGGCATGCCAGGGATGAACGCATGCGCGCCCGCCGCAATCGGGTATGGGAGTTGCTCGGCCAATTCGCTGGCTGCCGGCTGACCCTTCAGCCCCGTGAGGAGAGCGTGAAGGTGCTGGGGCATTAAACAAATCAGCGGGCTGAAGCCAACACCCCAGAATTCAAACTCGATCGTGTGCGAAAATATTTGGGAAGGAGCGATCATGTTCAGAGAAGTGCCTACTAAGGTCGACTTCCCCAAGATGGAGGAGCGCATCCTCCGCTTCTGGAAGGAGAGGAAGGTCTTCGAGAAAAGCTTGACCCTCCGCCAGGATGCCCCTCGCTACGTCTTCTACGAGGGGCCTCCCACAGCTAACGGCCTTCCGGGAACCCACCATGTCCTGGCTCGCATCTTCAAAGACCTCTTCCCCCGCTATAAGACTATGAGGGGCTACTACGTCCTGCGCAAGGGAGGATGGGATTGCCATGGCCTGCCTGTGGAGCTGGAGATAGAGAAGGAGCTGGGCATCGCCGGCAAGGGTAAGAAGGCCATCGAGGATTACGGCATCGCCCGCTTCAACGCCCGCTGCAGGGAGAGTGTCTTCCGTTACGTCAAGGAATGGGAGGAGCTTACCGACCGCATCGGCTTCTGGATCGACATGGAGCACCCCTACATCACCCTGAACAATGAGTACATCGAATCGGTCTGGTGGATACTCAAACAATTCTGGGACAAGGGCCTGCTTTACCAGGGTTACAAAGTCGTCCCCTACTGCCCTCGCTGCGGAACCCCCCTCTCCGACCACGAGGTGGCGCTGGGCTACAGGGAGACGGATGATCCATCGATCTACGTCAAGTTCCCCCTGCGCGACAGGCCCGACACATACTTCCTCGTCTGGACAACCACCCCCTGGACGCTCCCAGGCAACGTGGCCCTGGCCGTCCACCCCGATGTCAAATACGTCCTGGTCGAACAGACCAGGAACGGCCGCACAGAGAGGCTTATCCTGGCCGAGGAGCTCATCGGAGTGCTGGAGGGGGACTACAAGTTCATCGAGTCCCTCTCGGCAAGGGAGTTGGCAGGCCTTCATTACCAGCCCCTTTACACCTTCCTCCCCGTGGACAGAGATTACTGCTATGTTGTGCTGGCCGACTTCGTGACCACCGATGAAGGGACGGGGATAGTGCATATGGCGCCCGCCTTCGGCGCCGAGGACCTGGAGGTGGGCAGGGAATACGGCCTCCCCGTACTTCACACCGTCGATCCCGAAGGGGCCTTCATAGACCAGGTGACCCCCTGGCGCGGCCTCTTCGTCAAGGACGCCGACCCGCTCATCATCAAGGACCTCCAGGAGCGGGGGCTGATGTACAAGGTGGGAACCTATCGCCATGTTTACCCCTTCTGCTGGCGCTGCGATACCCCCCTCCTCTACTACGCCAAGACCACCTGGTTCATCGAGACCACCCGCTTTAAGGATAAGCTCCTGGCCAATAACCAAGAGATCAACTGGTACCCCGCCCATATCAAGGATGGTCGCTTCGGCAACTGGCTGAAAGGCAACGTGGATTGGGCCTTGGGGCGCGACCGTTACTGGGGGACTCCACTACCTATCTGGGTGTGTGATGATTGCAGGCGGCGGGAATGCATCGGCAGCGTGGCTGAGCTGGAGGAGCGAACAGGGCGCGACCTCAAGGGCCTCGATCTGCACCGCCCCTACGTCGATGCCGTGACCTACACCTGCCCCGAGTGCGGGGGCACGATGCGCCGCGTGCCTGAGGTCATCGATTGCTGGTTCGACTCCGGGGCCATGCCCGTCGCCCAGTGGCATTACCCCTTCGAGAACCAGGAGCTTTTTAAGGAGCAATTCCCCGCCGACTTCATCTGTGAGGCGGTTGACCAGACGCGGGGCTGGTTCTACAGCCTTCACGCTATCTCCACCCTTCTCTTCGAGCAGCCCTGCTACAGAAACGTCGTCTGCCTGGGCCTCATCCTCGACGAGAAGGGCGAGAAGATGAGCAAGTCGCGGGGCAATGTGGTCGACCCCTGGGAGGTGATCGATGCCCACGGCGCCGATGCCCTCCGATGGTACCTTTTCACCGCCGGTCCGCCCGGCAACGACCGCCGCTTCTCCGTCAAACTGGTCGGTGAGGTGGTGAGGAGATTCCTCCGCACCCTCTGGAACACTTACTCCTTTTTCGTCACCTATGCTAACATCGACGGCTGGCGACCGAGCGGTAGATTCGTAGCCGGTAAATCTGTAGATTCGTCCGCATCCGAATCCACTAATCCCAAATTTACGAGTCTATCTGCCCTCGATCGCTGGATCCTGTCCGAATTGCATCTGCTCATCCAGCGGGTGACCGCTGCCCTGGACGATTACGATGTAACGGGGGCCGCACGCCCCATCGAGCGCTTCGTCAATGATCTCTCCAACTGGTACGTGCGGAGGAGCCGACGACGGTTCTGGAAGAGCGAAAATGACAGGGACAAGGCGGCCGCTTACCTCACCCTCTACGAATGCCTGGTGACGCTGGCCAAGCTCCTGGCCCCCTTCCTGCCCTTCACCGCCGAGGAGATATACCGCAACCTGGTGTACAACGTGGACGAGGGAGCGCCCGAGAGCGTCCACCTCTGCGATTGGCCCGTGGCCGATGAGTCGCTCATCGATCGAACCTTAGTGGAGGATACACGGCTGGTGATGCGCCTGGCGAGCTTAGGGCGCGCGGCCCGCAGCCAGGCGGGCATCAAGCTTCGCCAGCCCCTGTCTAAGGCGCTGCTCGTCGTGCGCAGCGATAAGGAGGTGCAAAGGATACTCCGCCTGTCCGATCAGCTGCTGGACGAGCTCAATGTGAAGGCCCTGGATTTCCTCGAAGACCCATCGCAGGTGGTGGACTATACCGTGAGGCCCATCCCCGCTGTCCTGGGCAAGAAGTATGGAGCTCTCCTACCTCGGATCGCAAAGACCATAGCCGAGTTGGATCAGGCCGATCTGGCGAGGCGCGTGGCGAGGGGGGAGGAGATCGAACTGAGGGTCGATGGCCGGAGGGTGACCCTGCTGCCCGAGGAGCTGGAGGTGTCCGCAGAGGCCAAGGAGGGCTACGCCTTCGCCCAGGAGGCCGGCTACTTAGTGGCTGTATCCACCGCCCTCAGCCCCGAACTGATCAAAGAGGGGCTGGCCAGGGAGCTTGTGCGGCGCATCCAGAACATGCGCAAGGAGGCCGACTTCCGCATCGAGGACCGCATCGTCACCTATTACTCGGCTGGCCCGAGCCTAAAGGAGGTGCTGACCGACTCCAGATATGGGGGATACATCGAGAGCGAGACCCTCTCCAGAAGGTTGATCGAGGGCCAGCCGCCTCCTGAGGCCTATGTGAAGGAGCTCGAGATAGAGGGGGAGAGGATCGTCTTAGGGATTGTGAGAGCACCGGGGCGATCGCCAACTCAGCTTTAGCGATCTGCCCTTCTCGAGCGAGAGGGCAAAATAGAATGGTCCGGCTCGCGCAGGTTGCAAAGGGGCAACCAAGGAGGTGGGTTGAGATGGTAGAGGAGGAATTCAGGAAGCGGCTCGAAGAGGAGCGGGATCGGCTTAAAGCGGAACTCGAGCGGCTGAAGATAGAAGGGCAAGAGAATCCCGGTTACAGGTATAGCAACCACATGGCCGATGAGGCCTCCGATGTCTTCGAGCAGGCCAAGAACTTGGCCTTGCGCAGGAATCTGGAGCGATTGCTGACCAAGGTGGAGGGTGCCCTGGACAGGATAGAGGAGGGCACCTACGGGATCTGCGAGGTCTGTGGGAGGAGGATCGATCCCGCTCGCCTAAGGGCCCTTCCCTATGCCACCCTCTGTTTCGAGTGCCAGCAGCGACGTGAGAGGTGACGGACTTTAAGGCCGGCTTGGACGTGGCAAGAAAGGGCTGTCGGGTGGCTAAATTAGTGGAGAAGGAGCAAATTGGTTAAACGAGGGCTGGAAAACATCCTTCTGCCGGGCGTGGCCATCCTCATTTTGCTGTTCGATCGGCTCAGCAAGCATTTAGTCACTGCCAATCTGAAGCTGGGGGAACCCTGGAACCCCATAGCTCCCTTGAAGCGCTGGGTGAGCCTCACCTATGTGACCAACACGGGGATGGCCTTCGGCCTGTTTCCGAACCTGGATGTCTTCTTGATCTTCGTCGCGGTGGTGGCGGTGACCATCATCCTGGTCTACAGCCGCCATCTCCCGTCTGACCAGCATCTGGTCAAGCTCAGCCTGGGCCTGCAATTGGGCGGAGCCCTGGGAAACCTCATAGACCGCCTGCGCTACGGCTACGTGATCGACTTCATCGATTTCAAGGTATGGCCCGTCTTTAACCTGGCGGATAGCGCGATCACTATAGGGATCGCTTTACTCATCTACCACCTCCTGCGCGAGGAGAGAGGTTGAAGTCTCCATGCCGGGAGCTTAGAGGCCCCGGCCTTTTTATGTGGCAAGCCTTGGAGCAGATTGTTGAATTGAAGGTGACCGAGGGCGGGAAGAGGGTGGATAAGTACCTCGCCGAGAGGGTGTCTGGCCTCTCCCGCTCCCGCGCTCAGAGATTGATCGAAGGCGGCCTGGTCACGGTCAACGGCGAGTTAGCCAAGCCCAGCTACCGGCTGAAAGCCGGCGATCTGGTGGTGGTGCGCATCCCGCCGCCGGAGGAAGCGGAGCCGGTGGCCGAGCCCATCCCCTTGGACATCGTCTACGAGGACGAGGACCTCATCGTGGTGAACAAGCCCGCGGGGATGGTAGTGCACCCCGGCCCTGGCCATCGGAGAGGGACGCTGGTGGGCGCCCTCCTCTCCCGTTACCCCGAGTTGGCCGGCACGGGCCAGCGACTGAGGCCAGGCGTCGTCCACCGCCTGGACAAGGACAGTTCGGGGCTGCTGGTGGTGGCCAGGAACGAGAGGGCCTTTAGAGAGCTGCAAGCTCAATTCAAGCGGCGGGAGGTGGATAAGAGGTACCTGATCCTAGTGGAGGGGAGGCTGGAGCCCAGGCGCGGGGTCATCGATGCGCCCATCGGACGCGATCCCAAGCATCGGAAGAGGATGGCCGTGGTGAAAGACGGGAAGCCGGCCCGCACCGAGTACAAGGTGGTGGAATACTTCGATCAGCACACCCTTGTAGAAGCCAAGCCGGTGACAGGTCGAACCCATCAGGTGCGCGTCCACTTCGCCGCCATCGGCCACCCCCTGGTCGGAGATCCCGTTTACGGCTTCCGCAAGCGACGCTGGGGCTTAGAAAGGCAATTCCTCCACGCTTGGAAGCTGAGCTTTGCCCTGCCTAGCACTGGCCAGCGGATGGAGTTCACCGCCGAGTTGCCCGAGGACCTGCAAAGGGTGCTGGAGCAGCTTTCCTTAAGGAGGCCACCGCGACTCCAATCGAGAGGAGGTGATGCCGATGAGGATCGTCGATCTCCGCAGTGATACTGTCACTTTGCCCACCCTGGAGATGAGGGAGGCCATGTATCGAGCTGAAGTCGGTGACGATGTCTATGGTGAGGATCCGACCGTCAATCGACTGCAGGAGATGGCGGCGGAGAGGATGGGCAAGGAAGCAGCCCTCTACGTGGCCAGCGGCACCATGGGTAACTTAGTGGCCCTCCTCACCCATTGCGGCCGGGGCGATGAGTTCATCGTCGGCGACCTGGCCCACACCTTCCTCTACGAAGCTGGAGGGTCGGCAGCGCTGGGAGGGATACACCCCCATCCCGTCCCTAATCAGCCCGACGGCACCCTCAAGCTAAGCGATGTAGAGGCGGCCATCCGCCCCGAGAACATCCATTTCCCTCGCACCCGGCTCATCTGCCTGGAGAACACTCACAACCGCTGCGGCGGGGTGGCCCTCACCCCCGAGTACACCCGCGCCGTCTGCGAGCTGGCCCACCGCTACGGCCTGGCCGTCCACCTGGATGGGGCGCGGATCTTCAATGCCGCCATCGCTTTGGGCGTTGATGTTAAGGAGCTGACCAGGGATGTGGATTCGGTGATGTTCTGCCTCTCCAAAGGCCTCTCGGCACCGGTGGGTTCGGTCCTCTGCGGTAGCGGCGACTTCATCGCCGAGGCCCTGCGAATCCGCAAGATGGTAGGCGGAGGGATGCGCCAGGCGGGGGTGATCGCTGCGGCAGGCATCGTGGCCTTAGAGAGGATGGTGAACAGGCTGGCTGAGGACCATGACAATGCCCGTCGCTTAGCCGAAGGGTTAGCCGAGATACCCGGGATCTCGATTGATCTGGACCGGGTGCAGACCAACATCGTCATCTTCGAGCTGACAAGCCCTCGATTGACCTCGGGAGAGCTGGTGGCTAAGCTGAACGAGAGAGGGGTGAAGCTGCTGGCCATGGGAGGCAACTGCCTGCGGGCTGTGACCCACTATGGGATCACCGCCGAGGACGTGGAGGCGGCCCTGGAGGCGATACGCAAGGTGATGTCGGAGGGGATTTGACAAAAGTCCGATCTTGTGGTATCTTTTATGCAGAGAAGCAGGGGGGCGTGGTGTAGCGGTTAACATACCGGCCTGTCAAGCCGGAGATCGCGGGTTCAAATCCCGTCGCTCCCGCTGAAAAGGACCTCAAAGGGATTCCTTTGAGGCCCTTTCTTATTGGCCGTTTGCCTTGAGGTGTGTTCGATCTCCCCTTTCTGCCGATCGAAGAGGAGACGGGAGCAGCAATTGATGGTCCTTTTCCGTCCGAAGCCACTTCAGTTAGAGATAGGATTGCGCGCTGTTGAACATAGCTTCCCTCAAACGGTTGACCAAGGCCACGCGTCGTATCTAATGTTCGAAGTCCCCTTGCAGGGAAGGGAGAAAAGTGATACAATTCCGTAGGGGGAGGAGATGCAGCCTGGTTTTTGGACTTCTCTCCAACACATAACTGGACGGAGCTCCATCTCGGTCTCTAACCTCTATGGCCTATCGGGGGTGGGCAAGGAGGAGATGGAGCTCTTCAGCCAGGTCTGGCCTAAGGTGCCTGTTGAGCGCAGGAGACGCGTCCTCAAACTGCTAGTGGAGCTAACCGAATCCACCTTTGCTGTAGATTTCGGCGCCGTGTTTCGCTTCTGCCTAAGCGATGAAGATGAAGAGGTGAGGAAGGCGGCCATCGAGGGGCTATGGGAAGAGGAGGATACGGCCCTCATCGACCCTCTGGTGAACATCCTCAAGAACGACCCCTCGGTGCGGGTGAGGGCCGCGGCGGCATCCATCCTGGGCCGCTTCGTCCTCTTAGGAGAATTGGAAGAGCTGAAGGCGGAGCTCCAAACCCTGGTGGAGGAGGCGCTTCTGGAGGCCATTCACTCCCCATCTGAGGATCTGGAGGTGAAGAGGAGGGCGGTTGAGGCCATCGCCTTCTCCGGCCGAAAGGACGTCCGAGCCGTCATCGAAGACGCCTACCATCACGAATGGGAGAAGATGCGCATCAGCGCCGTATTCGCCATGGGTCGCAGCGCCGATTCCTATTGGAACGAGATCGTTATCGCCGAGCTGAGAAGTCCAGATGCCGAGATGCGCTGTGAGGCAGCGCGGGCCTGCGGCGAATTGGAGATCGCAGAGGCTGTGCCCCATCTCGCCCCCCTGACCCAGGACCCCGATCGGGAGGTGCAGGAGGCGGCCATTTGGGCCCTTGGGCACATCGGAGGAGCCGAAGCACGTCGCATCCTGGAGAAATGCTACGAGGAGGGCGACGAAGTTCTGCGCGAGGCCGTGGAGGAGGCCTTGGAGTATCTGGAATTCCTAGCCAGCTCCCCGGAGGTACCCTCCTTGAGCGAGGACTTCGAAGAGTGAGTGGACAAGGGGTACAAACGCGCAGCATCGTCTTCTTCGACCTGGAGACCCAACGCAGCTTCGCTGAGGTAGGTGGGCGACACAACGCTGAGCATCTGGGCCTCTCTGTGGCCGTGACCTACAACACGGTCGATGGCGAGTACCACTATTACACCGAAGAGAGGGTGGCCGACCTGATCGAAGAGTTGAAGGCGGCGGATCTCATCGTCGGTTTCAACCTCCTCCGTTTCGATTACGAAGTGTTGAGGGCCTATACCGACTACCCCCTGCAGCGCCTTCCAACGCTGGACATCATGGACTACCTCTACCGGCGGCTGGGCTTTCGGCTGAGCCTGAATGCCCTAGCCGGGGCCACTTTAGGGACCACCAAGTTGGCCGATGGCCTGCAGGCTGTCCGCTGGTGGCGGCAGGGCGAACTCAGGGAGCTTTTTGAGTATTGCCGCCAGGACGTGGAGGTGACGCGGAAGCTCTACGAATTCGGAAGGCAGAACAAATACGTCCAATACCGCGACAAACACTGGCGGATCAGGAAGGTGCCGGTCAATTGGTGAAAGGGGAAGAGCTCCCGTTGCGGAGCTGAGAGGCTCCTCATCCGCGAACGGCTGCGCCGATACCTCTCTCCTAACAGGAAATCGATCCATTGAGGTAGATCAGGGAAGAGAGCCGATGAAAAATTTCGAACCCGCATACCTCAAACTCCTTCGCTCCGGCGAGCTGAAGGAGCGGGTCAGGGAGGCATATAAGCGCCTGGAGGCGTGCGACATCTGCCCCAGGGAGTGTGGCGTCAACCGAAGGAAAAGCGCCAAAGGGGCCGTCTGCCGCACAGGGGAACGGGCCGTCGTCGCCAGCTACAACCCTCACTTCGGCGAAGAGGCCCCTCTGGTGGGCTTACACGGCTCGGGGACGATCTTCTTCTCTTGGTGCAATCTGCATTGCCAATTCTGCCAGAACTACGAGATCAGCCAACTGGGCCATGGCCGGGAATGCGAGCCCGAGGAGATAGCGGCCATGATGCTCAGGCTCCAGGAGATGGGCTGCCACAACATCAACCTGGTCAGCCCCACCCATGTGGTGCCCCAGATTCTGGCTGCGGTCCTCATCGCCGCCGAGGCGGGATTGCACATCCCTCTGGTCTACAACACCGGCGGCTACGACTCGCTGAAGACATTGGAGCTCCTCGATGGCGTCGTGGACATCTACATGCCAGATATGAAGTATTCCGATGAGGAGATAGCCTGGAAGTACTCCAAGGTCAGAAATTACCCTCAGGTAAACCGGGCTGCTGTCAAGGAGATGCACCGCCAGGTAGGGGATCTGATCATGGACGAGAGGGGGATCGCTTTAAGGGGACTCCTCGTCCGCCACCTGGTCCTGCCTGAGGGGCTGGCGGGGACGGCGGAGATAGTTAAATTCCTGGCCGAGGAGATCTCCAAGAATACCTACCTCAATGTGATGGACCAGTATTACCCTTGCTACAAAGCCCACGAACTGCCCCCTCTCAACCGCCGCATCACCGCTCAAGAGTACGAGGAGGCGGTGCGCCTGGCCCACGAAGCCGGACTGTATCGGCTGGATGAGAAAAGGGTGCGCCTGGTCTGGCTGTGGAGGTGAAAAGAACACAGACGATGAGGAGGAAACCGGAAAGGCTGGCTTGGATAATCCTTCTGACATCCTTCGTGGTCTTCTGCGGCCTGATGGTGGGAATCCCCTTGGGCATCCGCTGGTACGTCATCAATGCTGCCATCGTCCACCCCACAGCGCTCACGGTCATCAGGGGCACCGTCCTGGTGGAGATGCCGAACATGGGAAACCCCATCGGGGTCAGAGAGGCCATGGAGGAGGTGCCCGAGGGCTCGGTAGTGAAGACGGATTCCACCTCCCAGGCCTTCCTCAAGCTCTTCGAGGACAGCACAGTGACCCTCTACAACGAGACCCAGGTGAAACTCCTGAGGACACGCTCCCCAAGGTTCGGCCTCAGCCCCAAGCCGGATTCCATCGTCTTGCTGGTGAAGGGGGGACGGGTCAGGGTCGGAGTCGCCCCCGCCATGCACTCCCCCTTGGACCTAAGGGTGCAGACCCCCCACGCCGAGGCCAGGCTGGAGGAGGGCGGCTATTCCATAGAGGTGACCAACGAGCGCTCACAGGTAGTGGTGCGTTACGGCCGAGCGACCATCATAGCCGCCGAGGGGACGGTGACCTTGGAACAGGGGGAGAGGGCCACAGTGGAAATGGGCCGAGCCCCTGTTGGCCCTCTGCCAGCGGAGCAGAACCTGCTCGTCAACGGCAACTTCGAAGGGGAACTCTCGCCGGCCTGGGTCCCCTACAACATTCAGGTGGACCCTAAAGAGCCGAGCGGTACAGTGGAGATCGTCACCGAAGGCGATCGCCGGGCGGCGCGCTTCTTTCGTGGGGGAGGAGCCAGAAACCATTGCGAGACGGGCATCAGGCAAAGGGTGGACAAAGATGTCCGCGATTTCACCTCCCTCAAGCTGCACCTGAGCGTGAAACTCATCAACCAGAGCCTTCCCGGGGGCGGCTACCTCAGCTCAGAGTTCCCCATCATCGTGCGCCTGGATTACAAGGACCCCTATGGCAACGATCAGTTCTGGACACATGGGTTCTATTACAAAGATCCCATCCAGAATTGGCCCATCCTGAATGGGGAGAAGATACCCCGCTACATCTGGTACCCCTATGAATCCGGCAACTTAATGGAAAGCGACGCCAAGCCCGTTTACATCACCTCCCTCACTATTTACGCCTCGGGTTGGGAATACGAAAGCATGGTCTCTGACGTGGAGCTGCTGGCCGAGGAGTAGCGGGATGAGAAGCAAGGCGGTCATCTTCACCCTGGGTTTGGCGACCTTCCTGGCCCTCTGCCTCCATCAGATCGAGCTCCCCGGGCTCAACTACGACGAGGCCTTCGACGTTGTGCCGGCCATGCAGCTCCTTCTGGGACAGCCGACCGAGCCTCTACGAGGTTCAGGCATCCACATCGCCGGCCGAATTTTCCCCCTCATGGTGATGGATTACAAAGGGACCGTCCACACTTATCTCGCCATCCCTTTCTTCCTCCTGTTGGGGATAAACGTCTTCTCCCTGCGTCTCTCCACGGTAACCTTGGCCTCGCTCGCTCTCCTGGCCACCTACTTCCTGGCTGAGGAGTTGTACGACGAGAAAGCGGCGGCCATCGCCTTCCTCCTCTTAGCGGTCAACCCCTCCTTCATCTTCTGGAGCCGTCAGGGCGTACTCTGGACCTCAGTGATGACGCTCCTCAGCGTGGGAAGCCTGCTCTTCCTGCTCAGATGGCGGCGTGAAAAACATCCAGCCTACCTCTGCTTAGGTGCTTTTCTCCTCGGCCTGGGACTGAGCGCCAAGCTCCTCTTTCTCTGGTTTCCCTTGGCCCTGGCTGTCACTTGGCTCATCCTCGGCCGGCCCCTTCCCCATCTCGATCGCATCCAGGTGGCCGCGGCCGCGCTATCCTTCCTCGTCGGAGCCTCTCCGCTCCTTGTATACAACCTGCAAACCTGGGGGACGGTGAAGGTCCTGACGAGCAATCTGACCACTTCCTATTACGGCGTCAACAACCTGGCTTTCCTCAGCAACCTGAAGCTCCGCCTGAGCCAATTCAGGGCTCTGCTTACGGGGAGGAACTTCTGGTATTTAGGCGGCGGATTCGGCAACGACCTTTACCCCTTCCTCTTCCTCCTCATAGCCGGAGGTTCGCTTCTCCTCGCTGTTAAAGCCAGGGAAGGCTGGCGGAGGGTGGCTTTCCCCCTGCTGATGATGGCCTTGATGGTGGTGGAAAGCTGCGCCACCGTATCCGACCTCTGGCCTGAGCATTATCTCATCCTGCTGCCCTTGCCGCAATTAGCCATTGCCGGGGGATTGAGCCTCATCCTGCGCCAGCTTGGAGGGGCAAAGCACCGCTTCGTCCCTATGGGCAGCTATGGTGGTAAATTAGCCCTGGGAGCGGCCGTCCTGATAATCGCCCTCCTGATAGGAGGCGACCTTAGGGTCGATTGGCGCTACCATCGAGCCTTAGACTATTGTGGGGGTTTACAAGCCCACTCGGACGCCATCTATAGGCTGGCTGAATACCTGGACAAACAGAGGATCACCTCCCCTTTGGCCATGGACTGGGGCATCAAGACCTCCGTCCAGTTCCTCACCCTGGGCCGGGTGAATCCCGTAGAGCTCTTCGGCTACGAAAGCCCGACGGAGGTAGATGTGGCCTTTGAGGAGCGCCTCGCCCCATTCTTGGAAAGCCCCGGCAGCCTCTTCATCTTCCATAGCAAGGGGACCACCGCCTTCCAAGGCCGCCGCGAGGCCCTCGAGAGGATGGCAAAGTCGAGGGGGAAAGAGCTCCACACGGAAAGGATTTTCTATGGCCGCAGCGGCGAGCCGGTCTTCGAACTGATGAAGGTTGAGTAGGGAGCGCGACGGCACCAGCCTCCGCTGCTCCACCAAGAGGATAGGGAATCGTCTTATGGAAGGGTCAGAGGACAGAGATCTCCTCGCTCTCCTAGACAAGGAGATCGAGAGATGGCGGATTAGCCTTCTGGCCACCGACCTGGATACGAAAGCCATCGAGAGGGCAAGGAGGCAGAATTCATCATCGAGGGAAAGGAGATAGAGCTCGACCGCGCTATCCTAGAGCAGATAAGCGATCCCCTAGTACACCTTCTACGCAACGCCGTCGATCACGGCATAGAGCCCCCTGAGGAGAGGGAGAAAGCAGGCAAGCCGAGGGCGGGCTCCGTCCGCCTGGCGGCCTGGAGGGAGCGCGACCAGGTAATCATCGAGGTCTCAGATGATGGGCGGGGGATGGATCCTGAGGAAATCGGCAGGACAGCGGTAATGCTGTCCAGCACCATGAGGTGATGATGCTTGAGGAAGCCATCCCTGTCCTCAGACTCAGGGAGCTCCTCCAGGTTCCTAAGGGCGGAAACCCCGGCTATGTGGTTGTGGTGAGGAGAAACCAGCGCAAAGTGGGATTGATGGTGGACTCCCTCTTGGGACAGGAGGATATCATCATCAAGTCATTGCCAGGCTTCCTGGGCAGGATCAAAGGATTGGCCGGAGCCACCATCTTGGGTGGTGGTGAAGTGGTCCTGATCTTAGATGTGCCCAACCTGGTATGAGAAGCGATCCAGAATGAAAACGAAGCTAATCGAGCTGCTGGACGAAGATGAATTAGGGCGGATGGTGAACCGCCTTTCGCTCCTTCTATCCTCCCCCCTCTTCGTCTTAGACGAAAGCGGTCAGATCATCGTCAGAGCAGGGCAGGTCGAGTTCGGCTGCCAGCTCAGGGGGGGCTTCCAAGTAGAGGGAGGTTTGGTCCGTTGTGCTGAGGAGAGATGCCCTCTCTTCGGGAAGCAGGTTTCCACCCCTATCGAGGTTTACGGGCAAAAGCTGGGTTTTGTGGTCGGATGTGAGAGCAAGGCGACCTCCTTCCTCGCCGATGCCATCTCCCAGAGGGCCAGGGCTGAATTCGATATCAACAGCCTCTCAGCGGAGATAGTGGGAAAGTACGAGGAATTAACCCTTCTCTACGAGGTCAGCAGTTCCCTGGGCACCACCTTCGACATCGAGCAGATCGCCCAGCGAGCCTTAAGGTACGCCCTTCGCGTCATCAAAGCCGAGAAGGCGGCCATGCTCCTCCTGGATCCTAAGGGGCAAAGGTTGGAGATGGTCGTTGCCGAAGGCGTTCCCGAAGGGGCCTGGAGGACGATGAGGGTGGGGGAGGGGATAAGCGGGAAGACAGTGGAGGAGAGGAAGCCACAACTCCTGGAGGCCGGCCAATCCCTCCCCCCAGACTGGGAAAAGGAGAGGGCCAGTTACCAGGCGGCCTCTTTCCTCTCCGTGCCCCTCCTCTATTCCACCCCTGGGGCTGAAGAGAGGGTGCTGGGCGTTATCAACCTGGCCGATAAAACGTCGGGCATCTTCACCTCCGGCGATCTGAAGCTCCTGACCGCCATCGCTTCTCAAGCGGCCATCTCCATCTACAAGAGCCGCTTGGTGGAGGAGCTGAAGGAGGCCGAGCGGGTGAGGAGGGAGATGGAAATCGCCCATCGCATCCAGATGGGCCTCCTTCCGGAGAAGCCTCCCCAGGTGGAGGGGGTGGAACTGGCCGGAAAGTGCATTCCCGCAAGTGAGGTGGGAGGGGATTATTACGATTTCCTTGACGAAGGGGAACGTCTGGGCCTCATCATCGCTGACGTCTCAGGCCACAGCGTGGGCCCAGCGCTGATGATGGCCATCACCAGGAGCGTGCTGCGCTCAGAGATAGCGCGGGGCAGATCGCCAGCCGAGGTGCTGGTTGCCACCAATGCCGCCGTGTACGACGACCTCAGCCGGGCCGAGCTCTTCATCACCGTCTTCCACGCCAGTTATGAGAAAAGGACGCGGACATTGACTTATGCCAACGGCGGGCATAATCCCCCTTTCCTGTGGAGGGCGAGGGAGAGGAGATGCATCCCCTTAGACGCCGATGGGATGCTGCTGGGAGTGCTCGCAAAAGTGGATTACGAGGAACGAGAGCTTAAGCTTGACCCCGGCGACATCCTGGTCCTCTACACAGATGGGGTGCCAGAGGCGCGAAATGAGTCCGGGGAGATGTTTGGCGAGGGAAGGCTTCGCCAGGCGATAGAGGAGGGGAGGGGGCTCCCAGCTGCTGAGCTCCTGGAGGAGATCTATCGCCGGGTTCATGAACACTGCGGAGACATGCCACAGCGCGACGATGTCACTCTGATAGTGATGAAGATCACTGATTAGGAGGAAGACATGGGCAATCGAAAGATATTGGCGGTGGAGGATCCGCCCTTTCTCCTTAAGAGCCTCGCCTTTATCCTGGAGAAGGCAAGGAGGAGAAGCCGGCTCTCATCCTCTTAGATGCCGTATTGCCGGGGGTGAAGGAATATCAGCAGGGGCTTGAGAAGAAGGTCAAGGAGAGGACAAAGGAATTGAAGAGAAAGCGGAGGAGATGGCTGTCCTCTACCAGCTTGGTCGCAATCTAAGCCACGCCCTCGATCTGGATACCCTCTTGGAGGAGATGGTAAATAGCCTCCATAAAGCCCTGGGCTATCCTAATTGCGCTGTCCTTCTAATGGACGAAGAGAAAGGCGAATTGTATATCAAAGCCGCTAAGGGCTACAGCGAGAAGGTATAGAGCGGATAAAGATCGGGCATGAGGGGATCACCGGCTGGGTGGCAGCTCATAAAAAGCCCCTCATCGTCCCCGATGTTACCAAAGACGAGCGTTACATTGAAGGGGTAAAGGGGAAGATCAGAGCTGGCAGTGCCGATGATCGTAGGGGGAAGCTCGTCGGCATCCTCGAGAATGCCAGCGATGCCATCTTTAACGTCGACCAGGAGGGGCGTTTTACCTTCTTTAACCGCGCTGCCGGGGTCATCTCCGGCTACAGACGGGAGGAGATCTTAGGCAGGCCCTTCACAGATTTATTAAGCCAGGAATACCGCCAGGAGATGTCAGCCCTTCTAAAGCAGGGTGTAGGTGCAGAGCCTGGACATACCTATGAGGTCGAATTTCTGGATAAGTGGGGGGGAAAGGATCCCCTTGGAATTGAGTATCACCACCCTTAAAGAGGGAGGGAAAACATCGGGGCACAGATCATCGCCTGCGATATCCGCAAGAGGAAACGCCTGGAGAATGCACTATTAGAATCCATCGCTAAGATATCCCACGACCTCAAGACGCCGTTGGCTTCGATAATGTCGTTCTCTGAGATATTGCTGGATTATGGCGACGAGGAGCCGGAAATCCGTAGCGAATTCCTCAATATCATTTACCAAGAAAGTCAAAAACTGGCTGAGGTGCTGGAGAAAGCCCTAAGCATGCCAAGATCGAATTTCGGGAGGGATAGGCATGGTGAAGAAGATCCTGGTGGTGGATGATGAGCCCTTCATCGCGAGAGCACTGGCCTTCGTCTTTAAAAAGCATGGCTACGAAGTCATCACTGCTGCCAATGGCGAGGAAGCGCTGGCCAAAATCCGCAAGGAGAAGCCCAATCTGGTTTTCTTAGACGTGATGATGCCCGGAAAGGACGGCTACGAGGTCTGCCGGGAGGTGCGCAGCAACCCCGAGATGGGCAAACCCTACATCATCATGCTCACCGCCAGGGGCCAGGAGGCCGATAAGGAAAGGGGACTCCGCCTGGGCGCCAATGAGTTTATGACCAAGCCCTTCAGCCCCTCCCAGGTCATCGAGAGGGTGAAGGCGGTGTTGGGGTAAGTGAATCGGCGAATTGGCGAATCTGCGGATCAGCGAATCATGAATCGGGGAGGGGGTGATGAGTTACGAGGAATGGGAGGCAAATGTGCCTGCGGCGATCAAGCGGGCCAGTCTGGAGGTTCTATGGATATCGAAAGGCGCTTTTCCTCTACGATTTAGTGTGGGAGGATTGTCAGTGGTGGCTGAAGGATAAACGAGGAAAGGCCATTGTGGAACAGATCATCCGAAGCGCTGGTTCCATTGCTGCTAACATTGAAGAAGGGTATGGACGGGGATTCGGCAAGCAATACGCCTATTTCCTGGGAGTTGCTTTGGGCTCAGCCAGGGAAACAAAGAGTTGGTACTACCGAGGTCGCCACTTATTACCCAAAGGACTGCTGGAACACCGCCTGGCCCTGCTGGAAGAAGTCATCTCCCTATTGGTCACAGAAAAGAAGCACCAAAAATCTATGATTCGTGATCTTTGATTCGCGATTCCTGATTCCCAAGGGGGTGAAAGATGTTATTCGGTGGGGGTTTGACCAGAATCTGGGATGAACTCATGGGTCTTGCGGGGTCAAGCCGCCCTTACCAGGAGAAAATCCAAACCATCCTCGATATGGTAAGGAAGCTGACAGGTACGGAGGCCTGCTATCTCTACTTCCTCGACGCCACCGGCAGGCGTTTCATGCTGGAGCACATCGTCGCCGAGCCGGAGAGAGAGCGAGTGGTCGAGACGGAGGAGGCCCTGGGGGTTCCGGTGGGGACGGAGGACGTGCGCTCCGTGCTAGGGGCACCACCGCTGAGCCTCGTTCGCTCCCCGGCCGACGAGGAGGCCCGCGCCGTGACCACCGAGGCGGGGACGTTTTACTCGATGCCGCTGAAACAGGAGGGCCAGTTAAGGGGATTGATCCAGATAGGGCCGTTCCCCAAGGGCGTGCCCAGCAAAGTCAAGAAGCGGATGGCCGAGATAGCCCGCCCTCTCTCCCTGGCCCTGCTTCAGGTCAAGCGGGAAGAGGAACTGAAGGAGAGAGCTAGAGCCATCGAGGCCAGGACGCGCATCGGCCGCCGGATGCTCGGCTCCACCCTGGAGCTCGACCGCTTCGTCTCCCTCCTGCTCGATTTGAGCCTCAAAGCCACCAAGACCGAGGCGGGCTTCGTGGCCGTGGCCGACCCCGAAACACGGGAGCTGACCATCCGGGCCGCCGTCAACATCCCCAAAGAGTTCCTGGAGAGCGTGAACCTGAGCCCTGAGGATGGCCTCTTCGAGTGGCCCACCGAGATGGGCGGCGCTATGTTCCTGCGGGATTGGGATTTCGCCCAGAGAATGGGAGTGAAGTCCATTCTGGCAGTCCCGCTGATGGAGGATGAAGAGCCCCTGGGCGTTTTCGCTTTGGTCAACTTCGGCAAGAGCCGGCCCTTCACCGATTACACCGTGAAGCTCCTTGCCACCTTCGCCGAGCAGATCAAGCTGGTCATCCACAACGCCCGACTCTTCGGCCAGTTCACGGCCCGCTACCTGGACACGCTGAAGGCGCTTGCCAGGGCCCTCGATGCCCGCCGCCCCTCCACCGCCTCCCACCACCAGCGGGTGGCCGAGGTGGCGATGAAGATCGCCCGGCGGCTGGGCCTCCCGGAGGAGGAGGTCGAGGCCATCGGGACGGCGGGGCTCATCCACGATGTGGGGATGTGTGGCATAGTAGAGGAGGAGGGAATACTGCTCGACTACGAGCATCCCACCATCGGGGCCAGCTTGGTGGAGATCCTCCCCCTGCATCCGGAGGTGGCCCAGGCGGTGGCCACCCACCACGAATGGTTCGACGGCTGGGGCTATCCCCGGGGGCTGAAGGGGGAGGAGATAAGCATCGGCGGGCGCATCCTGGCCCTGGCCGAGTACGTGGTCGAAGCCAGTACTGCCGATGAGATACGCCCGGCCCTCAGCACCGAGAAGCTGGTTGAGGAGGTGAAGAGGAGGCGAGGCAGCCAGTTCGATCCGCAAGTTGTGGATGCCTTCCTCGAACTGCCCAACCCCTAACTCCTAACCTTTAACCTTAACCCTTAACCCCTAACCCTTAACACAGGAGGTAACCATGAAAATCGAGGTGACCAAGGAAAACGACATCGCGATAGTGGCCGTGGAGGGGGAGATAGACGTCGAGACCTCGCCCCAACTGCGGGAGCGCTTCGATGAGCTCCTGGCCCAAGGCGAACACAACTTCGTCATCGACATGGGTGGAGTGGACTTCATAGATAGCTCCGGCCTAGCGGCCTTCGTGAGGCTCTTCAAGAGGGTCAGAGTTGGCGAGGGAGACGTTAAGCTCTGCTGCGTGCGGCCCGAGATCCTGAAGATTTTTGAGCTCACCAGGCTTAATAGAGTCTTTGATATCTTTGAGGCCCGCACCGAAGCGGTAAAAAGCTTCCAATGAACGGTGAGAAAGATACTTTGCTCATCAAGAGCCGCCTTGACCAGCTCACCAAGGCCCGAAATTGGATCGCTGAGAAAGCCCAGGCCGCCGGCTTCCCTCCCGATGATGTCTTCGCTCTTAAGCTGGCCGTCAGCGAGGCCTGCGCCAATATCATCCGCCACGCTTATGAGGGGGCCGAGGACAAGGATATCATCCTCTCCGTATGCATCGAGGGAGACAAGCTTTTGCTGACTATTAGGGATTTCGGGAAGAAGTTCGACCTCTCCTGCTACAAACCCCCTGAGCTGGACAGGCCCTCCGAGAGCGGCTACGGCATCTACCTCATCATGGAGCTGATGGACGAGGTGGAATACGATACCTCACCTTCAAAGGGCACCATATTGAGGATAGTTAAGTACAAAGGGAAGAGCCGATGAGCGATGTCTGCTTGATCCTGGAGGGGACCTATCCCTATGCGGTGGGAGGGGTCTCTACCTGGGTCCATTCCCTTATCACCGGCCTCCCTGAGATCGAGTTCGCGCTGATACATATCCAGGCTGGGGGTAAGGAGCGGGAGCCTAAATTCGAGCTGCCCCCCAACCTGCAGGAAGTAATGGAGATAGCGATAACCTCCCGCGGGTTTGAGATCTGCGGGAGGTTATATCCCCAGGCCGCCATCTACCATGCCCTCTCCTCCGGCTTCGCTGGGCTCCTGGGCATTAAGTTTAAGAGGATTTTGAAGAGGCCACTCATCCTCACCGAGCACGGCATCTGCTGGCGCGAGGCCGAGCTGGGAGCAGGGGAAACGGAGTGCGGCTTTAAAGTAGACAGGAACTGGGCCGTGCGATTCCGGGAGATGGCCAAGCTCGTCTACCGGGAAGCCGATGCCATTATCACCGTCTGTGAGGCCAACAGGAGGCTGCAGCTTGTCGCCGGGGCTCCCGCCGAGAGGTGCCGCATCATCCCCAATGGTGTAGGCATCCTGGCTTCCGAGCCCAGAGAAGCCCCTGACGGAAGGCCCTGCATCGGGCTGGTGGGGCGAGTGGTGCCCCTCAAGGATGTGGCCACCTTCATCGCCGCCTGCCGCATCCTGGCCGACGAGCTTCCCGAAGCGGAATTTTTCGTCGTCGGCCCTACCGACCAGGATGAGGGGTATTACCGGGAGTGCCTGGAGCTGCGCCGGAGGCTGGGCCTCAACGGGAAACTGCATTTCACAGGCGAGGTTGACCCTCTCCCTTATTACCGGATGCTGGATGTGATGGTGCTCACCAGCATCAGCGAGGGGCAGCCCCTGGCCATCCTGGAGGCCATGGCCGCCGGGGTGCCGGTGGTGGCCACCGACGTGGGGGGATGCGCCGAAACACTTGGGGTTTCGGATACCGAAGCCGCCGGTCTCATCACTCCGCCTTCTGATCCGCAGGCCACTGCCGAGGCCGTCCTCAAAATCTGTCGCAATAGGGAACTTTACGCTCGGATGTCAACCGCTGGCTTAAGGAGGGCGAAGTACCTTTACCACAAGGAATACTTCCTGGCGGCATATCGGGCCCTCTACGAGACGATCGGAGCGCACGGATGAGGATAGGCATCCTGCACCAATACAGCCTCTTCGGCTCAGGGAGCGGCGTCTACGCTCAGAACCTAGCCCGTCGCCTTGCCCAGCGGGGCCATCGGGTTTGCCTTATCTCTCGAGATTTACATCCTGACTGCTACGAATTCGTTGAAGAAGCCTATCTCCATCAGGGGGAGCGGGTGAAGTTGCTTTTCCGTAACTCACCATCACCGGGGTGCATCGCTCATACCCTCAGGGGCGAGATTATGCCCTCGGCTTATCCCCGCCCAGAGCGGCCCGGGGGTAAGCTCTTCACCGAACTCTCCGATGAGGAGATCGAGCGCTATGTCGATTATCAGACCCGCCAAGTGCGGGAGATCGCCCTTCGGCACGGGCTGGAGCTTTTGCATGTCAATCACGCCCTTCTGATGCCCTACGTGGCCCGCCTGGTCAAAGCGCAGTTGGGCCTCCCTTACGTGGTCACCGTCCACGGCAGCACCATCGAGTACGTGCTGAAAAAAGACGAGCGCTACAGGCCTTATGCCGTCCAGGGCCTCGGCGGAGCAGAGAAGGTTATCGTCCTGAACCGGGATGTGCGGGAGAGGGTGCTGGCCTTCTGCCCCGAGGTGGAAGCCAGGCTGGTGGAGTTGCCCGTAGGGGTGGACGTGGGGCTCTTCAGGCCCGTCGCCCTCTCCGCGAGGCGGGCGAGCGTGGCTGCCCTGCTGAGGGAGGCCCGTCGGGTGGAACATTCGGGGAAAACGGCGGAGCTGCAGGAGCTCACCTATTCGCTTCCCGACCAGGGACTGACAGAGGGGGAGCTCCTCGCCAAGCTGCGGGAGATCAGGGCCTCGTATGCCTCTAATCAGCCCGATGAAGATCTGCGAGATAAGCTGAACTCCATTAACTGGGGTGCTGACAAGGTCATCATATATCTCGGTCAGCTCTCCCTGGAGAAGGGCGTCCATTGTCTGATAGCTGCTATGCCCGAGATACTAACCCGCAAGCCGGAGGCCAGGCTGCTCATTGTGGGAGATGGGGTCTCCAGGGAATTCCTGGAGCTCCTAGCAGCGGCCCTGGACAGAGGAGATGTAGAGCTTGCCCGGAGAGCCCTCGCAGCGACCGATGGGGAATTCACAGAACCGCTCCTCAAGTTCTTTGATGGGCTCGATATGGAAGATTACCAGCACAAGGCACGCGACGCCGACCTTCGCCGGGCGGTTGTCTTCACCGGTTACCTGACCCGAAGGGAGCTGGCCAGGCTCCTTCCCTGCGCTGAGTTGAGCATCATCCCATCGCTTGTGCGGGAGGCTTTCCCCCTGGTCTTTGTGGAATCCCTAGCCTGTGGAGTGCTCCCGGTGGCACCTCGCTTCGGGGGATTGGCATCCGCCCTGGACGAGCTTGTCCGGAAGCTGGGCCCCATCGGCGAGATAGCTGGGGTGAGATATGGCGAGGAGATGACACACGATCTGGCCGAGAGGATCCCTATTCTGCTCTCACGGCTGGGGAAAGAAGGCATGCGGGAGAAAGTAACTCGCCTCTGCCGAGAGCTTGCTGTGAGAAAGTATGACTGGGAGGGCATAATATCCCGCTTGGAGGAGATTTATAGTGAATCGCGAGATCCGAACCTTGAACCTCAACCCTTAATCCATGATTCGCAATTCATAGTTCAACGAGGAGGTGGGCCTTGAAGCTCACAAGCGAGAGGAAGGGAAGCGTGCTGGTTATCAGCTTCGCCGAGGAGGGGAGCCTGGAGGCCAGCAACGTGATGGATTTCCGTGAATCGGTGATGGGGCTCCTGAAGGAAGGCGACAAAGTCGTCCTTGACCTGGGCAAGGTGAATTTTATGGACAGCTCCGGCCTGGGGGCCATCGTGGCCTTAGGGCGAAGCCTCTCCAGAGGCGAGGGAGAACTCAGGCTGGCCAACATAACGCTTCACGTGCGCACAGTGTTTGAGCTCACCCGCCTGCACCGGGCCTTCGAAATCTATGACACCGTTGAAGAAGCGGTGGCCAGTTTCGCAGCCGATTGAGCATGGCAGGAGGATTGTCAATGGGACACCTGGCGTTCTGGCCTCAGTCGTGGCAAGTGGCGCTCGGCGCTTCGGCCCTCACCTTCCTCGTCATCGCCGCGGTGGTTCTTCTCACCCGCCTCGGCCGGTTGCGGAGGCGTTGGGCGCTGGAGGGAAAGAGACCTCGGCTCAGGGATTGGACAGCCCTTTTCGAGGGATTGCCCAGGGCGCTGAGGGAGGATCACGAGCTGCACATGCGCGTCTTTCGCTGTCTCGGCCTCGCCACCCTCTTCTTCGGCGCCTACTATCTGACCTGGCGCTACAGCCGCTCCATCAATTGGGATGCCCTCTGGTTCTCCATTCCGCTCCTTCTGGCTGAGACCTACAGCTTCGTAGGGGCGGCCCTCTTTGTCTTCACCCTCTGGCGCCAGAGCTGGCGGGAGCCCCCGCCGCCTCCGGAGAACGCCACGGTGGACGTTTTCATCACCTGCTATAACGAGCCGCCGGAGGTGGTCCGCAGGACGGCCGAGGCGGCGATTAAGATTCGCTACCCGCACAAAACCTATATCCTGGACGACGGGCGCCGGGAGGCCATCCGCCGCATCGCCGAGGAGGTGGGCTGCGGCTACATCACCCGGGTGGACAACCGCCATGCCAAGGCGGGGAACATCAACAACGCCCTGGAGGTCACCAACGGCGAGTTCATCCTGGTGCTGGACGCGGACATGATACCGGAACCCGACATCCTGGACCGCACCCTGGGCTACTTTCGCGACGAGAAGGTGGCCTTCGTCCAGACGCCCCAGCGCTTCTACAACGTCCCGCCGGGCGATCCCTTCGACGCCAACGCCCCTCTCTTCTACGGCCCTATCCTGCGGGGGAAGGACGCCTGGAACGCCGCCTTCTTCTGCGGCACCAACGCTGTGCTGCGGCGGGAGGCCCTCATCCGGATGGGCCTGTTCTACTACGTGGAGGATATGGAGCGGGCCTTGAAAAAGGCGCTCACGGACGCGTGGGCGGCTGTGGAGCGGGCCCGGTGGCTCATGGAGAGGAGCCGCGGGGTGGTGGAGCTGGCCAGGGTCAGGGAAAGGTTCGAGCGGGCGCGAGCTGCCATTCGCAAGGCGCGCCGGGCCCTCAAAGAGGGCGAGACGCTGAGCAAGGTCATCTCCTTAACGGGCGAAGCGGTGCCCCATCTCGATTCGCTGCGGCAGAGTTTGCAGCGGGTTCGGGAGGACCTGCTGGCCATGGCCGCCGACCTGAAGGCCGTGGCCCAAAGCGGCGAAGAGCCGGGGGCCTCGGAGGCGCGGAGGCGTCTGGAGGAGCTGGCGCCAGCCACCGAGCGATGCGAGCAGGCGGTGCGAGTGGTGCAGGAGGCGGCGGAGGAGGTGCGGCGGACGGTCAACATTGAGGTGACCCCTATGGCCACCATCAGCCTCACCGAGGACCTGGCCACCTCCGTGCGCCTACACAGGCTGGGCTGGAAGTCGGTCTACCATGACCAGGTTCTGGCTCGCGGCTTGGCCCCTGAGGACCTGGGCTCGACCCTGAAGCAGCGGCTAAGGTGGGCCCAGGGCACCCTCCAGGTCTTCCTGCGGGAGAGGGCGCTGATCAAAAGGGGGCTCACGCTGGCCCAGCGGCTGCATTACTTCACCACCCTCTATGGCTACTTCTACTTCTTCGCTGCCGTCATCTACTTCCTTTGGCCGCCCATCTACCTCCTCACTGAGATCCCTCCTGTGCGCGCCTACTCGGCCGAGTTCTTCTGGCGCATCGTGCCCTACCTCGCTTTCAACCAGTTGATGTTCGAATTCATCGGCTGGGGCATCCCCACCTGGAGGGGGCGGCAGTATTTCCAGGGCCTCTTCCCCGTCTGGATAAGGGCCCTGGTCAGCGTGCTCAGCGGCCGCAAGCTGACCTTCCACGTCACGCCCAAGACCCGCCAGGAGGGGATATATCTCGGTCTGATCCGCCCCCAACTGGCCATCTGCTGCCTGACCGTGCTGGGCATCCTGTGGGGCATCGTCAAGCTGGCCCTGGGCTGGTCCCGCGAATTCGCCGGCATCCTGACCAACGTCTTCTGGGGGCTTTACAACCTGCTGATGCTCAGCGCGGTGGTGCGGGCTGCCGTTTGGCGGCCAAAGGAGCGGAAGGTCCAGTTCGAGCTGGAGGAGGCGCGGGCCGCCCATCCGAGGTGAGTTGGCATATGCTCGATTTAACGACTCCGGCGGAAAAATTGAGCATCGAGGAGGCCACCGGCATACTGGCGGCAGTGGATGTGGCTTCTCTCGTCGGGCGACTCCGCAGAGAGGAGCCTGCACAGGCGGCGGTCTTGCTCCAGGGCCTGATGAGGCTGGAGCGCTTCCTCAGCGAGAGGAACAGGCTGAAGGCTTATGAGGAGAAGCTGCCGCTGGTGCTGAGGGAATTAGAACCATCCCGCATCGCCGCCATTTTCGAGCATCTGAATGCCGCCACGCTGCACCGGGCTCTGTTCGGGAACTTCAGGGTCATCGAGCACCCCACGAAGATGCGCATTTTCGAGGCTATGAGCCCCCATAAAGTGGCCGAACTTCTGGAGGAGATGGCCTTCGGCGTTGATGCCCCCAAGGCCGCCGCCAAGGTGCTGTCTGATATGTCACGTGAGCAAGCGGCTCGGGTAACGGAGATGATGGATGAGGAGGCGTTGAAACGGATTGAGGAGGAGAGGGAACTCAGAGGGGCTTATGGGGAAATGGGGGAACTCATAGGGGCTCTGGAGCGGGCCGATGCGCCCCTGGCCGCCGCCCAGCTCACATCCCTCGCCCGCCGCAATCCTGAGTTTGCCGCTGAAACCTTGCGCCGCCTGAGGAAGAAGGTTTGGGTCAGGGAAGCCGACGGAAAGAAGCGGGAGGAAGTCTACTCTTGCCGGGCTGCCGCCATTATCGAAGCGCTTGACCTGAGGGATAAGGCTGCGGTGGCCCTTCTTAAGGCCATCCCGCCTGGTGAATTGAAGGAGATGCTCAAACGTGTAGGCGAGGAGAAGAGACAGGCCATCGCTTCCCTTCTCGGCCTGGGAGAAGTGGGCTTCGCTCCGCCATGCTACCCGCCCTGCAAAGTGCGGGGGCGCAGGAGGAGCAAAGTTCTCCCCTATGGGATGCGCTGGATAAGGATTGAGGAGGTGTTCGAGACCGAGCTCGGCCCCAGGCCTATGCTCATTGACCTCCTGGAGATGGACCCAGCCGATGTAAGGCTGAAAGCCTGCCGGGCGATCACGGACGAGAAACTGATTCCCATAGCCGAGGCGGAGGAACTCTTCGGTGATGTGAGGAGGCGGGATAAAAGGCCCCGCCAGGAGTTGTTCCGAAGGCTGGGGCTTATCCGCCTGCGGGAGGAAGTGGAGAGGACAGGTGCCATCGCCGGCATCAATGGCAATTTCTACTTCGACTACGGGAACTACATTGATGCCCGGAAGCTGGGGTTAGACCTGAAGAGCGTACCCGGGCTTTATTTCGGCGACTTGGTAGGATGGTTCGTCACCGATGGGGTGGAGCTGAGCCCCCCTATCTTCAACCGTGCTGCCTTGATTGTCACCGAAGATGGCCGCATCCACATCAGGAAGGTGGTCATCACCCATATGGTCATCGGGGGCAAACGGGTAACCTGGGAGGCGGTAAACCAGCCCAGAGATGGAGGCAAGACGGTGCTTTACAATTCCCTCTGGGGCTTCGAGACCGAACCCGATGCCGATTACGTGGACGTTTCCATCATCAAAGGGCGCATTCACGAGATACGGGAGGGAGGCGGGGTCAGGATACCGCTGCTCGGGTTCGTGCTCTCCATCCCCAGGGAGGAGGCCAAGAACCTGCTGGCCGGAGTTCAAGCGGGGGATAAAATCAAACTGGGCAACAACTTCCCCGCCCACCTGGGGGAGGTGAAAGAGGCTATGGCTTGCGGGCCGCAACTCGTGCGTGACGGCCAGGTGGATTTGGACTTCGAGTTCGAGGACTTCGGCGAGAAAGATTCTACGGTCGTGCCCTTCTCCCTGACCAGGGCAGTGGATACCTTTCGGACGGCCAGGAGTTTCGTGATGCTGGCGAACGGGAAGCTGATTTTGGGAGCGGTTTCGGGGACGTATTTTGGCAGCGGCGAACCGAGGGTGAGCCTGGGGATGACTTTCGGGGAATTAGCGCAACTGGCACTCGATTTGGGAGCCGAACAGGCCATCGCTTTGGATGGAGGTGGCTCCAGTTCGCTGGTAGCCAGGACCGAGGAAGGAGTTAAGGTGCTCAATGTGCCCACCGGCGGGGCCGACGTGCCGGAAGGAGAGGAGAGGTTCATCAACACGCATTGGCTGGTGTTTGAGGGCTAGCCCTCACATCATCTCTTCAAGAGGGTGAGAACCCAAAGGAGGAGATAAGCAGCTTAGAGAGGCAGGCTTTTGTCGGCCAAAAGCTGGTAAAGTTCCCGATAATTAAGGCCCAGGCGGCGGGCCATACCTCGAAGGGTAATCTCGCCACGCAGGTAGCTGGCGTGGAGCTTCTCAACCTCGCGTCGGTAGCCTTCTTCCAGCAGAAGTCGCACCACTTCGGGATAGCTCTTCCGCTCCGCCTCGGCCAGAGCCTTCACAAATTTGGATACTTTCTCATCTACGGGGACGGCGATCTCAACAGCCATCATATCGCTCCTTTTAACATCATTAGCGAGTGCTCGATGAAACCGCTTCGATATCGTGGTCGGATGACGTTCAACATTTGCTCGCCTATCTCATTTGTAATTGCTCCATCTCTAACTATAGCGACAATGAGATCCGGCAGAAAGATAGGGTGCATATTGAAACGATGCAAAATCAGATAAAGCAAACGATCATCAACAACTACATTGTCGTAGTCAAGGGTCTTCCTACACAGTCGCAGAATCTCCACGTCGCCTGGTTCAATTTCGTAAGCGGCCATCACGGTTTCAAATGCTGGATCTGCAGCTGGAGCTTTTTCTACGATGATCCTTCGGCTCCTGATCAATCTCTCCAACTCAAGAGCATCGGGGTAACCTGCTCGGAGGCCGAGATCCACTGCTTCCGTTTTGACGCCTTCGGGAATCACGATTTGAGCCCAATCGGTGATAAATTCAATGATCAATTGCCCTCTCACATTGAATTGTGCTGCCGTGATCAAGGAGCTGGCATCAAAAATCAGCTTCGGTGGCCTTTTTGAACCCATTTGATTCAATGCTTGCTCCTTCCATTCTCAATTTGCTTTTAATTGTATCATTTTTTCACAGCTATGGCAAACTTGGGTAGATGCGAACCAGGGCTTTCAAAGGGATACCATTGGTCGGGGGTCAAGATGCAAACATCCTTCGTAGAGATAGACCTGGAAAAACTCTTAACGCTTATGGAGCAAGAGAAGCCCGAAGAGGCGGCGGAGTTGCTCTCCCGGCTCATCGCCGAGGAAAGGGAGATGAGGCTGCTGAATATCCTGAAGCCCTACGGGGACAAAGTGCCCAAGGTCCTGCGAGGGCTGAAGCCTTCCAAGGCAGCCCAAATCCTCGACCACCTGCCGCCCCACGAAATCAAGCGTGCTCTCTTCGACAACTACACCCGTCTCGAAGACGAGCTCATCTGCGACATCCTGGCAGGCTTGAGTCCCGCTAAGGCCGCCGGTGTAATCGAGAGGATGAGCATAGGGATAGATGCCCCCAGGGAGATGGCACGCATCCTTCAGGGCTGCGCTTCTGATGTCCTCAGTGAAATCCTGGAGTTGGTGAACCCGCCGAGCATCATCCGGCTGATGGATGAGATGGAGCCTGAAGCCAGAGCACGTTTCCTCGGAAGCGTCGGGGCAGAGAAGTGCGCCCAAGTCCTTCGGGAGATGCTCTCCGGCGAGAACGCCGTCAGGATGGCACAGGCGGCCCAAATCCTCAAGCAGATGGAGGTAGGAAGAAAGGAGGAGGTTTTAGGGAGGCTTGGAGAGGGAGACCAAAGGGTCTTGTGGGAGCTCATAGGGAGGGAGTATGGGGGAGCGCTGGAGAAAATGCGGCCCCGGGAGGCCAGGCTTTTCATCGAAGAAGCCCCTCTCGAAGAAGTCGTCGCTGCCATACGGAACGCCCACCCGGAGAAGGTGGTCGCAGCCCTCAAGCTGGCGGGGACGAAGCGAGCAGCGGAGGTGCTTTCTCTTCTCGCCCACTACGACCCCGAGCTGGCCGCCGACCTCCTGGAGGCCCTCAACGTCAAGACCATCGTGCGCTTCCGCAAGTCCGGCGAAGCCGCGTGGGAAGTCTGTATGCCCCGGGCGGCGGAGATAATCGGCGAGATGGACTCAGCCGACCCGCAAATCATCGAAGTGCTGCGGAAGATGCAGGAGGAGGATTTGGAAGCCATCCTGGAACGGCTTCCCCAGGACAAGCGAGAGCTTATCATCTCCAGGCTGGGCGAAAAGCCGGAGGTGCCGCTTCCGCTCACTTTTGAACTTCTGACAGTGGGGAGAGGCAGGAGACGGACAAAGGAGCTGGGCTACGGCATCAAGTGGATTCGCATCGACGAAGAGCTGGACACGGGCGAGAAAGTGAAGCCAGTGGTGATTGACCTCTTGGAGATGGACCCGAAGAAGGTGAGGATTGTGGCTCGGATGGCCGTCGGGGAGAAGGCGATGCCTGCTTCCAAGGTGGCCGAGGTCTTCGAGCCTTACCGGAAGGCGGGCAGGCGGCCTGATAAAGAGGTCTTCGCCCGGTTGGGGCTGGTGCAACTCAGCAAGGTTGTCGAAAAAGAGGGAGCCTTCGCAGGGATAAACGGCAACTTCTACTTCGATTATGGCCATTACATCAACGCCATCAAGCTGGGCATTGACATCGCCAGGGTGCCCGGTCTCTTCTTCGGCGACCCCATCGGCTGGTTCGTCTCCGATGGGCGGGAACTCATCCCGCCGTCCTTCAACCGGGCAGCCTGTGTGGTCACCAAAGAGGGCAAGGTTTACATCGAGAAAGTCTTTATGACCGATGTCACCCTCAGTAACGGGTACAAGGTGGTCTGGGACGCCTTCAACATCCCCAAGGAGTCGGGCAAAATCATCCTATACAACTCCTTGTTCGGTTACGAGACCGAGAAAAGCGACACTCATGTGGATCTGGCCATCGCCAGGGGACGCATCTGGGTCATCGCCGAAGAAGGCGGAGTTGTAATACCCTTAACCGGCTTCGTGCTCTCCATCCCCAGGGAAAAGGCGGGCGTGATTCTGGCCGGGGTGAAGGTGGGAGATGAAGTCAAAGTGGGGAACAATTTCCCCGCCTCCTGGGGAGAAGTGGAACAGGCGATGGCCTGCGGGCCTCACCTGGTGCGGGGCGGCCAGTTAGATGTGAGCTTCAAAGAAGAGGACTTCGGGAAGCAGGATTCGACGGTGATTTCATTCTTCCTTCCCCGCACCGTGGAGACTTACGAAGCAGCCCGCAGCTTTATGATGCTCCGAGACAACAAGCTCATCGTCGGCACGGTTTCGGGGACGGCGATGGGCTATGGGGCTCCGAGGGAGAGCGCTGGGATGACCTTCGGGGAGCTGGCGCAACTCGCCCTGGATTTGGGCGCCGACCATGCCTATGCCCTCGACGGAGGCGGCTCCAGTTCGCTGGTGGCGAGGGTAGGCGGGGAGGTGAAGGTGCTCAACATCCCCACCGGCGGCGCAGACGTGCGCAAGGGCGAGGAAAGGTTTATCAACACCTACTGGCTGTTCTTTGATAAGCCGATGGATAAATCCACCGGCTGATACAGATGAAAGCGCGGTGAACCGCGCTTCGATTTGCTCAGCCGGGCGATTCATTGCCCGGCTAGGAGGCGAGCTATGCGGGAGACGAAAGCAGTTATCCTGGCAGCGGGCAAGGGCACGAGGATGCGCTCAGAGCTGCCCAAGGTACTTCACAAGGTAGAAGGAAAGCCGATGATACAACACAGCATTGAGAAGGCGAAGGCAGCAGGAGTGGGAGAAATCATCGTCGTCGTGGGCTACAAGAGGGAGATGATAATGGACTTCCTCGGCGATTCGGTGAAGTACGCCATCCAAAAGGAACAACTCGGCACTGGCCACGCCGTCGCCTGTGCCCGTCCCCACCTGGAGGGTTTCGACGGCAACGTAGTCGTCCTCTACGGCGATATGCCCCTGCTCTCGCCCCAGACTATCCGTCGCCTCATCGAGCGGCGGGATGAAACCGATGCGGCGGCGGTGTTGCTCACCATCGTGCTCGACAACCCGCCGGACTTCGGGCGCATCGTGCGGGATGAGAAGGGGCGGGTGATGCGCATCGTGGAAGTGAAAGATGCCACGCCTGAGCAGCTCAAGATCAAGGAGATAAACGTGGGGGCCTACTGCTTCGACTGCCAATCTCTCCTGCCCGCCCTTGAACAACTCCGCAACGACAATGCCCAGGGTGAATACTATTTGACGGATGTGGCGGAAGTGCTCTACCGCCAGGGCAAGCTTGTGGAGACGGTGCAGACCGAGAACATCGAAGAGGCGTTGGGCATCAACGACC
>Ga0190286_1000097_pt1 | contig 45705 bp, 46 predicted proteins | sample 48691834_MG_FD_183241 | JGI IMG/M metagenome (GOLD analysis project Ga0190286, IMG submission 183241) | Hydrothermal vent microbial mat bacterial communities from Southern Trench, Guaymas Basin, Mexico - 4869-18-3-4_MG | ecosystem: Environmental > Aquatic > Marine > Hydrothermal vents >... | reverse complement strand
CCATGTTATATTTCTTTCTACCGGAATTATTGTGGGGACAGACACTTGGTAAGTTTATATTTGATTTAAAAGTTATTATTCCGAATCCAAAGAGAAATCCTTTAATTGCTATACTTTTACGAAATATTGTAAAATTCTATGAAACACTGCCATTTTTTCTTCCTATTTGGATGATTGCTCTTACTAAGCGAAATCAAAGAATCGGAGATTTTGTTGCAGGAACCCTCGTAGTTAGAAAGAGTTTTCTATCAGGCAAAAGAGATACAACTATTCCTCAAAGACCTAAAAAATCAAAATGTATCTTAGTTGCTGTTGTCGTTTCAGTTTTGGCACTATTGGCTTGCATATTATTTTTTATTCTTTTGTCGTTTCCGCTTTGGTATTGGCTTGCATATTATTTTTTATTCTTTTAATTTTAAAGGATATAATTGACAAAGGATTTATTAATAAGTTTAATTTTTAGAGAGGAATCGGACTGAACTTCATATAACACAGAATTTGTGGCTCAAGTGTTTCGTACTTTCACCCAAATGCTCTTCGGGCACTTCACAAATTCTGGAAACGTTAGGCGACATATTACTCGGTGGTTTTGCTTTTAAAAATTTATTTAAAGAAAGGAAGGAAAATACTATTATGATGTTAAATAAAGAGGATATCAAAGGGATTAAATGTGGATTGCTTGAAGGTTTATCTTTGTACTTACTTATTCAAGGAATATGCATTTTCATATTAACATTATTTGAAAAAGAATTTCTTCCAGTTACTCCTGTAATTTATCTTTTATTTATTATTTTTCTTTCTTTTTCCACACTTATTACTTCTACAGTAACTGGGTATACAGTAAGAAGGGTAACCGGACGCTATATGATTGCTGGAATATCCGGGTCCATACTTCATTTTATAAATTTGTTACTCTTGTTTATTGTATGCAACATTATCGAGATAGTTAGCAGCACTTATGTCGGCTTCTTAGATTTTATACTAAATGGAATGCGATATGTTATATCAGATATAAGATTATTATTTCGTTTCTTTATTATAATTCTTATTGCCAGTTTTTGTTCAGGACTATTTGGAGGGTTATTTGGAAAGAAAAAAGAGGTATTCTTAAACTTCAAAACATTTGGAGGGTTTGCTATAATAGGAATTGGCTTAATTATATTTAGCCTTATTTTATTTGTATTATAATTAGAGGGGGGTGAAAAATACGGCACTATTATATGAGAGAAAAGAAACATCAGATGAGATTATAATTCGGTATAAATACTATCCACTCTTTTATGTACTTCTTGTTATATTTTTTGCTTTATTTTTTTAGTAGGAACATGGTGGGTTGATTTACTATTCGCTTTATTTGTTCTAGTTTTTATTGTTGACATTTGGAAACCAAATAAAGAAATAAGAAAGGCTATGAAGGTAGGTCATGTGAAGATTTCAGGAAGTAAATATTCCTTTTCTAATCCCTTTACTGCTGTAATCGAAAAAAAGCAAAAATAATATCGCAAAATCGTCTTGTGTCATACGCAAAATTGCTTTGCAATTTTGGTTTTGACTTCGTCAAAACTCGTCTAATAGCGGATAAACGGTTCGCCTTTGGCTCATCCAAACTTCCTAACGGAAGCTTCGTTTATCCGCAAAACGTTATCTGAAATTTTAACGGCATTATAAAACAAAGTGAAAAAAATGGCTAAAAAAAGGTCAGTTGGGGTGACGGTATTCGGCTACCTGTATATAATTGCAGGTATTATTGGTTTAATATTGAGTGCGATAAATATCAGTATGTTATTTTCGTCAGAAGAAGTTATGAAGTCGCAATTTGAAACCAAATTCCCCCTTTTTTCTTTTAATCCTTGGTTTTTTGTTGTAATTGCTATTATGATAGCTGTCTCTATTTTCTGTTTGGCGATAGGCAATGGCTTATTAAAATTAAAAGAAAGAGCAAGGAAATGGGTAATTTACCTTTCCATATTTGGAATAATTTGTGGTTTAATAAAGTGTTTCGCTAAAGGTTTTGAAGTATGGAATTTTGTTGTTCCTGCTATAACCATCTATTTCTTCACTCGCCCCAAAGTAAAGGAACAGTTTAAACGATGATTTTTCGCCCAAAACATCAGATAACAAAGGCTAAAAGAGAAAATGATAAAATCATTTTCTCCAAATCTTTCGCTTTGCTTAAGACTTCTTTTAATTTTGAGACGTTATCGGAAATGTCTAAATGAAAAGAAAGCAGCGAGAATGGAGAACTATTTAAAAGATTAAAAGGAGAATAAGATTATGTCTAATGAGCGCGTTCCTGCTGATTACAGAGGGATGGATTTTCTAGAGGCCAAGCGTTTTGACAAAAAGGTTAAAGAGAACTTTATGCCGGCAATTGTTTCTACTGTTAGACAAATCATTGAGGATTATGGTGTTTTAGAAGGGGTATGTGTAGATATCGGCTGTGGTACGGCCGTTTTTACAATTGAATTATGCAGACGTTCCAAGTTGAAGATATATGCATTGGAAAATGTGAAGGCAATATGCGAAGTAGCGCGTATAAATATTGAGAAGGAACGATTGACGGACAGGATAATCCCTGTATCTGGTGATGCCCATAGTTTGCCTTTCAAAAATGAATCTGCCGATTTCATAATTAGCCGAGGTTCATACCATTGCTGGAAAGATAAAGTGCAGGTATTTAAAGAAATCAATAGGGTATTAAAGAAGGGTGGTGTTGGCTTTGTCGGCGGAGGGTTTGGGCGATATGTTAGCGGTGAAGAATTTAAGAGGATGAGATCTTTAAGATACCGTTCTTTGGGAAAGGATGTGAAGGCTTACTCACCTGATAAATTACGAAAGGTTATACATAAAGCAGGCATACCTAATTTTCGTATAATTTATGACAAAGCGGGTCTTTGGGTAGAGATAAAAAAATAGTTTGGGTAATAAATGCGACTTCCGATAACACAGTATATACACTGCGGGCTTTGCCCTTACCCTTCGGGACATTGCTCCCTTCAGCCGCAACGTCGTATATGCCGGAATCGTTATATAAAGTTCAGACCTAAAAGAATATTAAAAAATGTTAAGAGATTTTAGTATTTTTCGAATTGATGAAAAAAGCGTTATTGTTACGCATTCAATTATAAGGCGATTTCTGGCAGCCTTCTTTGACTTCGGAATTTTTGGAATTTATGTTTTTTTATAGGAGTTGTTAGAGAACCTGCCCCAGAAGGTCTAAAAGCTGTTATGGGATATGTAAATTTTATAGTTTCCATGTTATATTTCTTTCTACCGGAATTATTGTGGGGACAGACACTTGGTAAGTTTATATTTGATTTAAAAGTTATTATTCCGAATCCAAAGAGAAATCCTTTAATTGCTATACTTTTACGAAATATGGTAGAATAGCAATGTTAATTTTCTACCATTTTAAAATTTTCCTCCAGAGTTCTTTCCAGTGTGTATCCGTGTTTTTCTGGGACTCGAGAAACTTTTCTATTTTTTCGATATATGTTGGAGACGAATTTGTTTTACTTTTGCCTTTTTGAAACCATTATTTGTTATATTTAAAATTTGCTCACCAAGCAAAATGGCGCCTGATGTTCCGGGATATGTGAAGTCCCATCTTGGCAGGATTTAGACGAAAGCGTGTAAGCACGGAAGCCGCAAACTTTGTGTTATTTGCTGTTGTGGGCATCTTACTGAGTGCGTGAAATAAACCAGAGACATTTCTTTCTCCATTCACACTTGCCACATATATCTTGAACATCAAGAGTATTCTTAAGTTTTGTATTTACAAAAAAAAGAAAATCCCTGACTCTACCTCTTGTTCCATCTTTCAAATTCAGTTTTCTTAAAACTTGTATATCCATATCTTTAGCTTTTTTAACAGAATTAAATTCTTTCTGACACACTCCTTCTACATTGTGAGGACAGCAAGAACAGATAATATCACATTCAGTAATTATTTCTACTTCCGGATTTGAATCTATATTCTTAATAACTTCAGTCATATTCTTTACGAAATCTTTGTTATAACCGTATCCTTGAAAACCTTGAATACATAAAAGATGGTGAGCTCGAATTTTTAAAATCTCCTTCATCTCTTTACTCTATTTACTCTATGGGCATCTACTTCACCATTGTAAGATTCCTTAGGGATAATAGCTTTTGCTAATGCTGAGGCTACCACAATTTTAATTATGTCTCCAACAATGAATGGAATAGTTCCCATCTCAAGTAGTTTCCAAAGAGTTAATCCAGTAGCCTTGGTTATGTAAAACCATAGTCCTAACTGTAATAATCCCACTCCATGTATAAGGACAAAATTTGCAAATACCATTAACCCAAACATAGGAAGAAAATCTCTTGCTCTAATATATTTGTCAGTGAAATAGCCAATAAATAAGGCAGCTAAGATAAAACCAATTAAATATCCTCCCGTAGGACCAAAAAGAACACTATATCCTCCACTGAAATTAGCAAACCAGGGAATACCAGCTACACCCATTACTACATATATTGCTTGGCTTATTCCTCCCCACCTTCTACCAAGAAGAACTCCAGCTAATAATACGGCAAGAGTTTGAGTGGTGATCGGTACAGGCGTCCAGGGAAGAAATATTTTTATCTGAGCTAAAAGTCCGGTTAAACAAGCCATTCCTAATGCCAAAGCAGTTTTGTTTACAAAAGCTAAACTGTGACGCCACTTGAAAAATAAATATCTTGCTCTAAAATATTTCTCCACTATTGTTATATTCTGCATTGCTTTCCTCCTTTCACCTTCCAAATTACTGTCCACGATTTAACAATTTGCAGATAAAAACCTCCTCTAAGCCTTTGGAAATATTTTATCAAATAGTGTAAATTAATACATTTTATTTAATTTCAATTATTTTTCCTACTCCATACTCAATAAAATTTCCCTTATATTCCTTTCTGAAAGCTTCTCTTACTGAATCACCTGTGCAATGAGATGGCGCAACTTTTTCAACCTGCAATTTTCTGAATTCTTTAACGCAAGATATAGGAGGATGATGAAACCCTCCTACAACCAAATATACCTTATCTTTTTTCATCATTCTTTTAGCTTCCTTTACAATATTCACAATTCCAGGATGAGCACAACCTGTAATAACTACCAGTCCCTTTTTTGAATCAATAATTAAGGATTGCTCTTGGGGAGGGCCAAGAAGCTGGCCGGTTGTGTAAATAAAATCAGAAATTTTTCTTGAGACTGAGACCTCTATAAATTTTGCTCCTTTCCGAACTATCATATTTTTAACAGACTGAGGAAATGATTTGGGAATAAAAACTGTAACATCATTATTTTTTTCTAAAAAACCCTCCAATCCTCCTACATGATCGCCATGAATGTGAGAGATAACTACTTTTTTGATTGAGGCAGGATCGATACCTAATTTTTTCATATTGGAAAGCAAAATTTTTGAGTTTCCTCCGGTATCAAAAAGTATTGACTCACAAGGAGTTTTTATTACAGTAGCAAAGCCCCAGGCAGTTTTAAGTCCTGAATTTATCTGGTAGTTGTCATAAACAGAGATTAAAATTATCTCTGGTTTTTCTTCTTCAGCCTGAACCAAAAACCAAAGTCCTCCTACTAAAATTAAAATTCCAATTAAAGTTAAGAACTTAAGATTCATATTAATTAGCCTCAGTTATTTTTCTATTCCCCAATATATTTTTCATCTAAACTTCCATCAGGAAGCATCCAATCGGGATGAAACTTATTTTCTTCTTCCATTTGATAACGAACACAACTTTCCCAATCTCCCTTACAGTATAATTCTATCCATTTTTTATCTAACTTTCCTTCTTCATAAAATCTTTTCATTGGACAAACTGAATACCACTTACAATCTTTAAGTAACACCTGTAATTTTCTGTAACTTTTTATTAAATCTTGCTTAAGTTCAGGATTATAAAGGCAAGCTGCAGGATGAGCAAGAGGCAGTATTTTTTTATTTCCAGCTAAAAAAAGTTTACCAAAAACTGAAGAAAACTCTGTCCTTGAAGGCACCTGAATTTCATACTTTTGAAAAATATAACAGGTAGCATAATAACCTAAGGGGACTAAAATATTTGGATTTATCAATTTAATCTCTTCATTCAGGTAATAACTACAAGCTTTAATTTCATCCTCTTTGGGCTTTCTGTATTTGGGAAGTATACATTTAATTAGATTTGTCATATAAATTTCATCCCTTTTAATTCCTGCTTTGTTTAGTAATTCCTCTAACACTTTTCCTGAAGGACCAACAAACATCCTTCCAACTCTATCTTCTTTTTCTCCTGGTGCCTGAGCAATTAACATAATTTTAGCATTCAGGTTTCCTTCTCCACAGATAGCATTTATTCTTGTTTGAGATAACCTGCATCTTTTACATTCTTTTATCTGTTTGTTTAACTCATCGATTTCCATCTGTGAAACAAAAAACTTTGATTTTACTCCTAAGCATTTCTTATTGTTCATATTTCCTTTTGCGAAGAGAATCAATCAAAATAACTAATGCGGAAAGAACAACAGCTGTGATTATGAGCCAAAAGATAAAAGTAATATTTTCTAATAAAACATAATTCCAAGAAAGTAGAGATCCTAAAAATAAGATTATAAATCCAGAAACAAGCTTTAGCCTTCTGATCCATAATTCTTTAAATGTTTTCTTGCCCAGGGTTATCGCAAAAATCAAAACAATAATCGCCATTGGAATAATGTAAATCAGGTTATAGAAAACCAGATAAAGATAATATTGTAAAGAAGGCAAAGATTTTGAAGTTAGAATTTTAGTATAGGCTAAAGGAATACCGAAAGTACAGGCAATTGCCACCAAGCTTATTGTACTGGCTATGATGGTTGTTCCTACAATCAAAGCTGGAATAGATTTAGTTAAACTCAAATTTTTTACTCTTTCCTCAAACTTTAATTTTTTACCTTTTGATAAAGAGAGAGAAATTCCTTTTTGGAAGAAAAAATAATCTTTGACATTCAATAATCCAGCAAAAATACATATTCCTCCAGCAATGGTAGTTAAAAGAGCAATTTTTCTTCCCAGTATAAATATATTAAGTAGAAGTGCCATAAATAAAAAATAGTAAAGAGCAAAAAAGAATATAAAAGTCCCTCCCACCAAAATCATCTTCTTTCTCGCTCCTGCCAAGCTTATTAAAGCAGACAAGAGAAAAAATATTACAAAAAAACCGCAAGGATTAGTTAAACCATCAACGATACCTAAAAGGGTGGTTAAAGCAGGTAAAGAAAATTTACCCGTTTTTATTTTACCAACTATAGGTATTTCAATTTCTTCAACTGTTTGCTTCTTTTTTACTGCCTGATAACTTATTTTGGATTCTGCCGGTTTTTCTGTAATTTTTATTTTTATTGCATTTTCAAATTCGGCATAAGGAATGATTCCTGAACCTGGAAAGGCAACTCCTGAAAACTTAGCTTTTTGGGGTTTAGCAACGTCAAATATTTTATTTTTCAATTTCTCAGAAAGATTTTCAGTAAAAAGAAGTTCTTTTAATTCTTTCTGACTAAATTTTTCTTTTTTTGTTGTCTCTGGAGGATTTTCTCCATTCCATTGAAAGAGCCATTCATTTTTATTTAATTTAATTAAAATTCTTCCATTAGCCCAGATTTTTGGTTTAGCTTTTAACTCATTTAAATTGAGATTTTCCCAGAATACATTTTTATTTATTAGAGGACAAGGATTTGAACTTAAACTTTTAATATCATCTTCTGCTTTGGGAACATTAAGCCTTCCTAATCTAATATTGTCTTTATCAAAAACTAGTTGAGGAACAGCAGAGTGAATTTTATATACAGAAGCAAATTTTCCAAAATATTGGGAGTTTGGGTCTCGCCAATCTCCACCTCTCCACATATATTCAATAATGACTAAGTTTGGGTATTTTTCTGGCCATTCGATTAAAACAAGAGGGTCAACACTAGCACAATTAGGACAACCAATGTAAGTAAAATAAACCGCACAAATTGTAGAACTCAGAGATTTATCTTCAGCAAAAACAAAATCAAATTTGCCTATACCAATCAAAAAGTATATAACAACTAATACTATGAATTTTGTACCCCAATTTTTGTTTTTTGTCTTCATCAAATTTAATTATTTAAATGTTTGTTTTTAAAGCGGGCACTTTTATTATATCTCTTTTTTAGCGAAGGGGCAATTGAATATAACTGGAGTTTTCCCCGAAAAATAAGCTTAATTTTTGTAACTTTATAATAGACAATTTTATAATATTTAGCCTAAAAATGGACAGAAACTTTCTCAAAAACAAGGAGGTGCCCCTTAAGATGCTGATGAATTTGAGAGCGAGAACAGACAGATAGTAAAAGCACCTACTACAGCAAACTCTATACTAAAGGCAAAGGTAATAGAGGAGATAGAAAAGAGTTAATAAAATCAATGCTTCCTGACAGTTTAAGGAGAAGAAAGCATTGGAGTTAGGTAGAAAGAGAGTAAGAATACCTTTAAACACTAAAATTTTGGGGAAACCGCAGAGTGAGATTTGTATTGACAAATTAAAAAAAGATGATATAAGAATTTATCTCTATGAAGAAGACTAAATTTTATAACCAAGTAGAAAGAAAATGGATTCTGGTAGATGCTAAGAGAAAGACTTTAGGAAGATTAGCCACTCGTATAGCTAGAATTCTTCAGGGTAAAGATAAACCAGAATACTCACCTAATTTTTTATGTGGAGATTATGTTGTAGTAATAAATGCAAAGTATATTAAAGTTACAGGGGATAAGTGGAGAGAGAAAATATACGATAAGTATTCGGGATATCCTAAAGGGAGGAGAGAGATTACTCTTGGAGAATTAATGCAAAAAAATCCTACAAAAGCTCTTCATTTGGCAGTAAAAGGGATGTTGCCTAAGAGTAAATTAGGTAAGATGATGCTTAGATGCCTTAAAATTTATCCTGAAGAGAATCATTATCAGCAGGCTCAGAGACCATTTAGAGTAGATATTTAGAATAATGGTAGAGAATTTAGAAGAAAAAATTTTTGCATTAGCTACAGGAAGACGTAAAGAAGCTACGGCAAGAGTGAAAGTTTCTTTACCGGGAAGAGGGAAAATTATTATTAATGGAAGAAGATTGGAAGAATACTTCCCTGTAATCACTCACCAAGTTCAAGTGAAGAAGCCTTTAGCCGCTACTGAATTATTAGAGAAAGTTGATATTAAAGCTAATGTAAAAGGGGGAGGGATTTCAGGCCAAGCAGGAGCAGTCAGTTTAGGAATTGCTAGAGCATTGATTGAGCTTAACCCTCAACTAAGGATTCCCCTAAGAAAAGAAGACCTCTTAACTAGAGACCCCCGGGCTAAAGAGAGAAAAAAGTATGGTCGTCGAGGCGCTCGCCGCCGATTCCAGTGGACTAAGCGCTAGTCTATTTCTCTGCGTACCTCACTTCGAGTTCCCTTTATTTTTATAAGAAGGAAGCACTTAACTAAGAAAGAAGTATATTCTCTTGAGACTATTGACGATTGAATATTTTTAGTTTATTATAGTTGTAATCTTTTTATAGAGTATGGAAGAAAAGATAAAAGTAGCAATTTTAGGAGCAACAGGATTTACAGGGGAAAAGTTAGTAGAGCTCCTCTTAAAGCACCCCGGTGTGGAAATTGCTTATTTAGGAGCTCTCCTGGAAAAACCTACTCTCTACAGTAAACTCTTTCCTAAATTTGAAGGAAAGATAAACTTAATCTGCGAACTACCAAAAATTAGTGAGGCAGTAGAAAAAGCGGATATTTTTTTTCTTGCTTTGCCTCATACTATTTCTTTTAAGATAGCCCCATCGATATTGAAAGCCAAAAAGAAGGTGATAGATCTTTCTGCTGACTATCGATTAAAAAATTCTAAAATATACGAAGAATATTATAAGAAAAAACATCAAGATAAAAGAAATTTAAAGCAAGCTGTCTATGGATTAGTAGAGTTTCTAAAAGAGGAAATCCAAAAGGCAGATCTCATTGCCAATCCAGGATGTTATCCAATTTCTATAATATTAGCATTAGCCCCTCTATTGAAGGAAGATATGGTAAAGTTAAGAATTATTGTTGATTCCAAAAGCTCAGTTAGTGGTGGGGGGAGAAAACCCCTTATCGATTATCACTATTTAAGTGTTTCTAACAACATCTGGGCTTATAAACCTTTCTTCCACCAGCATACTCCAGAGATAGTGGAAGTTCTCAAATATCTTTCTAAGAAAGAAGCAGAGATTACTTTCATTCCTCATGTAGTAGGCATAGAGGCAGGAATTTACTCCACAATTTATGTGGATTTTAAGAAAAAGATAGATACAAAGGGAGTGTTTAAGCTATACCAGAATTATTACAGAGATGCCCCTTTTGTTAGGATAAAAGAATCTCTTCCTAAGTTAAAAGACGTGGTAAGGACAAACTTCTGTGATATAGGTTTTTCTTTAGATGGGAGTGGAAGGAAAGGAGTTATTTGCTCTTGTATAGATAATCTTATGAAGGGGGCAAGCGGGAATGCTATCCAGAATATGAATGTTATGTATGGGTTTGATGAGACTGAAGGTTTACTGTGAAGTTACCCCAAGGGTTTCTTACAAGTGGTATTAGATGTGGAATAAAATATAAGGGGATGGATTTGGGATTAATAGAGTGTAGAGAAGGAGCAATAGCTGAGGGTTTTTTTACTCAGAATACTAATCTTTCATATTCAGTTATGGTGAGTAAAAAGTACATTAACAATCCTATAAAAGCGGTAATAGTGACCAGTGGCAATGCTAACTGTTTTACTAAAAAAGTCGATTTCTATAAAACTTTAAGAGTATGTAAGAGTCTGGCTAGTTACTTAAGGGTTAAACAAGAGAATATATTAATTGCCTCTACAGGGATAATTGGAAAGAGTATGCCTTTTTCTAAGATAATAAATAGTATCCCTATGCTCTGTAATAACTTAAGTAGGGACTGGCGTCCCTTTGCTCAAAGTATCCTTACCACAGATACATTCACCAAGACTTCCTATCAGAGATTAAGTTTAAAAGAAGGAGAAGTAACGATTTTTGGGTTTGCTAAAGGTGCAGGTATGATAAATCCTCAATTAGCTACAATGTTAGCATTTATTCTAACTGATGCTAAGATTTCTAGTAGAAAGATACTGAGGAAACTTACCTCCAGAGCTGTGGATAGAAGTTTTAATAGCATCTCTGTGGATGGTTGTATGAGCACTAATGATACAGTATTTTTTCTTTCTTACTCCAGGGGTATTCTTTTAGAGAGGAATGCTTCTTTAAATAGATTTGGGATAGCTTTAGATGAGGTATGCCAGAATTTAGCTAAGATGATTGTAAAAGATGCGGAAGGCTCTACTAAGCTTGTACAGCTAGATTTAGAAGGAGCGAAGAGTGAAAGAGAAGCTAAGGTAGCATTCAAAGCTATAGCTAATTCTTTGCTTTTAAAGAGTGCGATTTATGGAGAGAGTCCTAATTGGGGAAGGATTATTTCTAGTTTAGGAGAAGCAAAGATAAAGGTTAAAGAAGAGAAGTTCAAAGTGAGAATGCAGTTTAAAGGAAAGGATGTAAAGATATCCGTTGATTTAGGAAGAGGTAGATTTAGGTGGCGGGGATGGTTCTCTGATATTACCCCTATATATGTGAAGATGAACGCATCCTATAGTTAAGGAGGAAGGTATATGGAAGAGGCAATAAAGAAAGCAGATATTTTAATTGAGGCACTTCCTTATATAAAGAAATTCCATAAAAAGATTATGGTGATTAAATACGGAGGTTCGATTCTAGGGGAAGAAAGGATTAGAAAGTCCGTATTAGAGGATATAGCTTTTCTAAGGTACACAGGGATAAGACCGATATTGGTACATGGGGGAGGACCAAATATTACTGAGAGGTTAAAAAAGTTAAAATTTCCTTCAAAGTTCATAGAAGGTTTTAGAGTAACTGATAGTAAGACATTAAAGATTGTAGAAGAAGAGCTTAATAACTTGAACGATTTAATAGTTGAAGAGATTACTTCTCATGGCATAAAAGCTAAAGGATTTAAAAAAGATGATAGGATACTTTTAGTAAAGAAGAAAAAGAGCAAAAAAGATTTGGGTTTCGTAGGTGAAGTTGTGGATTTTAATCGCCGAAGCATAGAAGAAGTTCTAAAAGAGGCTATTCCTGTAGTGTGCCCTATGGGTATTTCGGACGATAATACTACTTACAATATAAATGCTGATGAGGTGGCCTTCTTTTTAGCTTCGTATCTACCTGCTGAGAAAGTTGTTTTTCTTACCAATGTCTTAGGAGTAATGCGCGATCCCAATAATGAAGATTCTTTGATTTCTACTCTTACTGTTAAGGAGGCAGAGGACCTTATTAAGGAGAAGGTGATTGATGAGGGAATGGTTCCTAAAGTAAAAGCAGCAATAGAAGCGATTAAACATGGGGTTAAGAAAGCTCATATTATAGATGCTAAAATTCCTCATGCTATTCTCCTTGAGATTTTTACTGATGAGGGGATAGGTACAGAGATTATTCCTTAGAACAATGGGTAATGTTCTTATTCCTGTGTATAAGAAAGTAGGACCAACTTTTGTAAAGGGAAAAGGGAGTTATCTCTGGGACGAAGAAGGTAAGAGGTATCTCGATTTATTTCCTGGGTGGGGAGTATCTATCTTGGGGCACTCTCATCCTCGAATAAGTAAAGTAATCTCTCAACAGGCTAAGGAGCTTATACATCTTCCTAATAATTTAATTCATCCTTATCAAGAGAAAGCAGCCAGAGAACTAGTGAAGTCTTCTTTTGGGGCAAAAGTATTTTTTGCTAATTCCGGTACAGAAGCAGTGGAAGCAGCAATTAAATTTTCTCGTCTCTATGGAGGAAGAAGACGGTATGAGATTATAACGATGAAGAATTCTTTCCATGGAAGAACTTTTGGGAGTTTATCTGCTACTGGTCAAAAAAAATATAGATACCCTTTCAGACCCCTTCTTCCTAAGTTTGTGGAGATTAGATTTAACGATTTTAATGATTTGAAGACGAAGACTAATAAGAACACTGTAGGGATTATCTTAGAGTTAATTCAAGGAGAGGGGGGGATAAATGTAGCTGAGTACGATTATATCCAGAAAATAAGTGCCTTCTGCAGGAAGAAGGATTTACTTCTTATAATAGATGAAGTCCAGACAGGCATGGGAAGAACTTCCAAGATGTTTTGTTATCAACACTACGATATTGAGCCGGATATTATGCTATTATCTAAGGGATTAGGGGCAGGTTTTCCTGTGTCAGCGATGTTAGTAAAAAAAGATATTGCTGATATAATGGGAGGAGGACTTCATGCCTCTACTTTCGGAGGGAATCCTTTAGCTTGTCGGGTGGTTTTGGAGGTGTTAGGAGTGTTAAGAGAAGAAAGAATCCTCTCTAATGTTAAAAGAGTTGGGAGTTATCTTAAGGAGAAGCTTATTAGATTAAAAGAAAAAACTGATTTTATTAAGGAAGTAAGAGGGAAAGGATTAATGGTAGGGATAGAACTAAAAGGTAAATCTTATCCCATTTTTGAGGAGGTTCTAAAGAGAGGAGTGATCATTAACTCTACCCATGAAAATGTCTTAAGGATAATGCCTGCATTGAATGTTAAGAAAGAAGAAATAGATGAAGGCTTAAAGATTCTAGAGGAAGTTCTTAAAAAGTATGCTGAGTAATTTTATCTCTTTGAAGTATTTTTCTAAACGCAAAGTAAATGAATTGATAACTCTCACTGCTCGGATAAAAAAAAATCCTCAGAGATTTAGAAAGACTCTAAATGATTTTACTATAGGTTTACTTTTTCAAAAACCTTCTTTAAGAACAAAAACAGCTTTCTACTTGGGAGCACTTCAGTTAGGTGCAAGAGCAATCTACTTTTCTCCTCAGGAGGTCCAGATGGGCAAAAGAGAGACTGCTTTTGATGTAGCTAGGACATTAGCTCGCTACATAGATTGTGTAGTCTTAAGATGTTTTTCTCATCAGACAATTCTAGATTTTGTGAAAGCTTCAACTATTCCCGTAGTAAATGGATTAAGTGATTTTCTTCATCCTTCTCAGGTCTTGGGGGATTTATTTACTCTCTACGAGGCAAAGAAAGATATAAGGAAGATTAAAGTTGTTTTCATAGGAGACGGTAATAACGTTTGCCATTCTCTTCTGTATGGCTTTAGTATTATAGGAGGTAATCTAGCTGTTGCTACTCCTGAAGGATATTCTCCTGATAAAGAAGTTGTACAGGAGGCAAAAGATTTTGCTAAAGTAAGTGGAGCAAGAATAGAAGTTCTTCACGATCCTATAAAGGCAGTAAAAAATAGTGATGTTATCTATACTGATGTATGGGTTTCTATGGGTAAAGAGAAGGAGAGTTCTAAAAGAATAAAGGCATTTAAAAGATTTCAGGTAAATAATAAAATTCTAAAGAGAGCTAAAAAAGATTGCCTAATTATGCACTGTTTGCCAGCAAAGAGAGGGCAGGAGATAACCAGTAAAGTTCTAGATAGTAAAAATTCTATTATATTTTTACAAGCAGAGAATAGACTTCATTCTGCTAAGGCTATTTTAGTTTCTCTTTTGGAGAAGAGAGTGCTTTCAAGATTAAGTTAAAATGAAAAAGGTTATTTTAGCTTACTCAGGAGGATTAGATACCACCTGCTGTATTAAGTGGTTAAAGGATAAGGGCTTTAGAGTTATATGTTTTTCTGCTAATTTAGGCAGTGAATTTTCTCCTTCTGATTTAGAAAAAAGAGCAATTAAAGCAGGGGCAGAAAAGATTTATATAAAAGATTTAAAAGAAGAGTTTGCTCAAGAATATGTTCTTTTCTCTCTTAAAGCAGGGGCTTTATATGAAGGGAAATATGTTTTATCTACTGCTTTAGGACGACCTTTAATTGCAAAATATCTGGTTGAGATTGCCAAAAAAGAGAAAGCAAAATTTGTTGCTCATGGATGTACCCATAAAGGAAATGATCAAATTCGTTTTGAGACAAGTATAAAAATTTTAGCTCCCAAGTTAGGAATAATTGCTCCTTTAAGAGAATGGAATTTAAAAAGCAGGGAAGATGAGATTGAGTATGCAAAAAGAAATAAATTACCTGTAAAGGTAAGTAAAGAAAAAATTTACAGTATTGATAAAAATATTTGGGGAGCATCTATTGAGGCAGGTATTTTGGAGGATATAGAGAAAGAAGCCCCTCAAGATTCTTATTTATTTATTAAATCTTTAAAAAAGACTCAAGATAAAGAAGTTAATGTAGAGATAGAGTTTGAGAAAGGTATGCCAACAAAGATTAATGGAAGAAGAAAAAGTTTTTTAAAAATAATTAATTATTTAAATAAAGTAGGCAAAGATGGAGGTATAGGAAGGACCGATTTAATTGAAGACAGAGTTGTGGGGATAAAATCACGCGAAGTTTATGAAGCACCAGCAGCCTGGATTCTGCACGCAGCACATAAGGAATTAGAACACCTAACCTTAGACAGAGAGACTTTATTTTTTAAAGAGATAGTTTCTTTAAAATATGCCCAGCTAATTTATCAAGGATTGTGGTTTTCTCAGCTTAAGAAAGCTTTAGATGCATTTGTGGAGGAAACCCAGAAATCTGTTACTGGCAAAATCACTCTAAAACTTTATAAAGGAAATATTATTATTACAAAAAGAAAATCCCCATGTTCTTTATATAAAAAGGCTTTTGCTACTTATGGAAGGAAAGATATGTTAAAGAAAGAGTGGGCTGAAGGCTTTATAAATCTTTTTTCTCTACCTTTTCGCTATTAGTTAAATCTCCTATCTTTAACTTCATATTTGTGTCTTGTGAAATGTCACAGGCAGACTGATGGGCAAAAACCCTGACATTTTTAAATTGGCTTAACAGTAATAAAATTTCTGTTGACAGTTACAGGGAGGAGAGGATATAATCTCTTTAAGAGGTTAAGGTAAAAGAAGAGGGAAGTTTATATTATTCTAATTAATTAATTAAAGAAGGAGGTGAAGGATGCGAAGGATAAGGATAGTGTTAAGCAGTTTAATTATTGCTACACTTTGTTTTTTCTCAATTTCCTTATTTGCCCAGATAGAAATACCACGAGGGAAGTCAGGAAGCGATTATGTTAATGAAGCTAAAAGATATGTTAGGGGTATCTCTCCAGAGGAAGCAAAAGAGATATATGACAGAGACAGAGCTACTATCTTTGTTGATGTAAGACCTTATACTGAGTATGCTAAGTACGGCTATTTATTGCGAAGGCTGGATTTACCTGCAGGAAGATTAATTTTTGATGCCCGCTCCAGAATTCCCCATAAGGATACACCTATTATAACCTATTGTAAAAAAGGAAAGAGGGCAGCGATAGCTGCCGGACAGTTAGTCGAGATGGGCTATACTAATGTAAGATATTTAGAGGGAGGAATATTAGTCTGGAAAAGAGCAGGTTATCCTGTTATGTATTCATCTCTTGTGGGAACAATTGATATGCCTCAGGGAAAAACGCCTGAGGAATTTTTAAAAGAAGCAGAAGTGGTTGTGGGTGAAGGAATAACCCCTCTTGAGGCAAAAAAGAGAATGGATATAGAGCCCAATACAGTTATTCTTGATGTAGCTACAAGGAGAGAGCATGCTATAAGAGGTTTTAAAATTCCTGGAGCTGTGATTACTTCTTATGGAGAGATTGTTTTTACAGATTTTATGAAGAAAAATTTTCCTGATGCCAATACTCCCATAATTACTACCTGTACAAAAGGTAAAAGAGGACTTCTCATTGCTAAGGTATTAAAAGAGATGGGTTATAAAAATGTAACTTATATCCGGGGAGGATTAGATGCATATAAGAAGGCAGGCTTGCCTTTAGAAAAATACCAACTTACTCAGGAAAGAAAAATTAAGCCCCTAAATTTTCTTCAAATTGAACCTCCTCAAGGCAAAACGGGCCAAGATTTCGGCAATGAAGCTAAAAGATATGTTAGGGGTATCTCTCCAGAAGAGGCAAAGAGAAAATTTGATAATAAAGAGGCTATTTTTGTAGATGTGCGCAGACGCTCAGAGTATAAAGATGGGTTTATTGAAGGAAGTCTGGATATATCTCTGGGTAGATTGATTTTTGATGTAAGAGCAAGGATTCCCAATAAAAATATTCCCATTATAACCTATTGTAAGAAGGGAATGAGAGCAGCCATAGCAGGCAGTTATCTTGTTCAGATGGGCTATACTAATGTAAGATATTTAGAGGGAGGAATATTAGCTTGGAAAGGGGCAGGCTATCCTGTGGTAACTTCTCCTTACTATTACAAAATAGATTTACCTCAAGGAAAAACACCTGAGGAATTTTTAAAAGAAGCAGAAGCGGTTGCTGGGGAAGGAATAACCCCTCTTGAGGCAAAAAAGAGAATGGATGCAGACCCCAATACAGTTATTCTTGATGTAGCTACACCAATAGAACATACCCTTTTGGGTAAAATTGAGGGTTCCTTATTACTTGAACAGGGAAAAGTCCCTTTTAATATTAAAAAGAAAGTTCATGATGCTCGAACGCCAATAATCGTTACCTGTTCTTCAGGAAAAAGAGCACTTCTTACTGCTAAGGTATTAAAAGAGATGGGCTATAAAAATGTAACTTATATCCGCGGAGGATTAAATGCATGGAAGAAGGCAGGTTTGCCCACAGCAAGTTATGTAAAAGGGGAGGAAGAATTATAAATTGTATTAAAAGGTAGATATTGAGTTTATCCACAAAGGTGTGCATGGAATTTCAGTGGTATTTACTTATATTAAGGTATTAATAGAGAGAGATTAAGAAAGGAGGGAATTATGAGAATAATGAGTTCTGTGCGCAGTAAGATGGTAGTTACATTTGCTTTTCTTTTGATTGCTGCTATTTTAATTGTGGGGGTGTTTGCTTATAACATTGCTCGACGTTCACTTCTGGAAGCAGTTAGAGCTGACCTGGATAGTTATGTACAACAATTTTATACCTTTTTAAAAGCCAATCCCGACATGGATTTTGATGTAATTGAGAAGCTGTGCAACAAAGATATAGTTATAGGGAAAAAAGGGTTTATTTTTATAGTAGATACAAAAGGGAACTTATTAATACACAAAAAAGCACAGGGGGAGAACTGGGCAGGTAAGCCACATATTAAAGAGATTATTACCAAGAAAGAAGGAAGGATAAGATTTGTTTCTCCCAAAACGCATACTTATAAAATAGCCAGTTATAGATATCTTGAGGATTTTGGTTGGATTGTTGTTGCCAGTGCTTTTGAGGATGATTTCTTAGCTGCCCCTCGCGCCGCCTTGATAAGAAGTCTGAGTGTGGGGGGGATAATGATTGTTATTATTGGAACTTTGTTTATCATTTTCTTTACTACTTTATTGGTTAAGCCGTTGTCTATGGTTACCAAGGCTGTAGAGGATGTGGCTTCTCGGGCAGGAGATCTTACTCAAAAGATAATTGTCAAAACTAAAGATGAAATAGGACAGTTAGGCAAGGCTTTTAATAAACTTGTTGATTCTATGCATAATATGGTTTTTCAAATTCGAACTACTGCAGATAAAGTAGCCTCCTCCAGTCAGCAGCTTTCCTCTTCCACTCAAGAAATAAATGCTTCGGTTCAGGAGGTATCTACATCTATTCAGCAAATTAATAAAGGAGCTATTACCCAGGCTGAGCGTTTAGAGGAAACAAGAAAGATAATAGAGAAAGCTGTAGCTTCCTTAAAGCAGATGGCAGATAATGCCCAGACTGCAACGGAAAAAGTGGTTGAGGCGAGTAATCAGGCTGAAGGGGGTCAGGTATCTGCTAAAAAGACAGCAGAGAAGATAGATTATCTTACCGATACCGTAGGTAATAGTGCTACGACTATACAAGGATTGGCAGAAAGATCAGGAAAGATTAGCGAAATTACCAAAACAATTACTTCAATTGCTGATCAAACTAACCTTTTAGCTTTAAATGCAGCGATTGAAGCAGCTCGAGCAGGAGAAGCAGGTCGTGGATTTGCTGTAGTTGCTGATGAGATAAGGAAACTGGCTGAGAATTCAGCAAGGGCAGTTAGAGAGATTGATGATTTGATCAGGTCAATTCAGTCTGATGTTAACCAAGCTGTTGGTTCAATTGAGAAAAGTAACAAAGAAGCTCAAGAAGGAAGAGAAGCGGTAACTGAGATTGCCCAGCTTTTAGTTAAAATTAATAAGTCTGTTCAGGAAGCCAGTTCCCTTACTAAACGGATTTCAGAAGCTACACAAGCACAGGTTAAGGAAAATGAGCGAATGATGAAGGCAACAGAAGAAGTTGTTGGTATTGCTCGGGATTCAGTTTCTGCTACCCAGGAGGTTTCCTCCAGTGTTGAAGAGCAGACTGCTTCCATGCAGGAGATGACCTCTTCAGCCCAGGAACTTGCTAACTTAGCAATGGAATTAAAGAATATGGTGGCTAAGTTTAAGTTAGAAAGATAATCACGGAAATAACATAATTTAGATTCCTGCCTTCTTTTTTCTTTCTAAGGAGAAACTGTCGGAAATTTTATTATAATTAAATATATTTTGATAATTTGGAAGGATATAATATAATTATTGTGATGAAGGAATTTAAAAAATTTTGGGGAGCACAATTTAAGAAGAAGCCAGATAAAGACTTTTTTGAGTTTGAGAAGTCAATTGAGTATGATTATAAATTAGCCAAATACGATATTTATCATTCTCTAATTCATATAGAAGCTTTATATGAGGAGAAGATTTTAAATAAAAAGGAATATCAAAAGCTTAAAGAAGCTTTAGAGGAGATTTTAGAAGACATCAAGAAAGAAAAGTTTAAGATTCAAAAAAATTGTGAAGATATTCACACCGATATTCAAAAAAAAGTAGAGAAAAAAGCAGGAGAAGTAGCTAAAAAATTACATACTTTGCGTTCCCGGAATGATCAGATTGCTTTTGATGAGAAATTTTACTGTTATGAGAATGCAGAAGATATCAGAAATCTTTTAAGAAAACTTTTGGTTTCTTTAGAGTTTTTAAGAAAAAAATATAAAGATATAGATTTTATCGGTTATACGCACTTAAGACGTGCCCAAATTATCCCTTTTTATGATTATATCGGTGCATTTAAAGAGATGTTTCTGCGTGATTTAAACCGATTTACAAATTTTGCAAAAGATTTAACTGTTTACATAGGAAGTGGAGCAGGTGCCGGCTCCTCTTTAAAAGAAGCATATAGGAAGGTTTTAAAAAAAGAGATTTTTAAAAATTTCAAAAAAGTTAAACCTTATTCTAATCCCTTAGATAATGTTTCCGATAGAGATTTTCTGATAGAATTCCTAAGCATTTTATCAATTTTACAGATACATTTATCAAGAATTTGTGAAGATTTTATCCTTTACTCTACTGAAGAGTTTAATTTTTTTATTTTACCTGAAGAATTCTGCACAGGCTCTTCTCTCCTTCCTCATAAAAAAAATCCTGATTTTTTGGAATTAGTAAGGGGGTTTTCAGGACCAGTTTTTTCTGCTTTAATATCTTTATTAATTACTATGAAAGGATTACCTTTATCTTATAATCGGGATATGCAAGTTAATAAATTACCTTTATTTTCTTCAACCCAAATTTTAAAAGATGAAATTAAAATTATGGCGAAATTTGTAAAGAAGATAAAATTGAATAAAGAAAAGATTGAAAAAGAAAAAAAAGATTTTTTATACGCTTCTAAAATAGTAGAATATTTAGTCTATCAAGGTGTGCCTTTTTCTTCAGCATATGAAAGTGTTGCGCAACTTGTAAAGTATTGCAAGGAGAATAAAATTAATTTGGAAAAAATTCCTGATAAAATCCTTCAAAAGTTTAATAAAAAATTAAACAGAGAAGTTATTAAGAAGTTACTGCCTCTATAGATGCATTATTTTTCTTATCAAAAAAAAGAACTTTATTGTGAGGAGGTTCCTTTATCTTTCTTAGCAAAAAAATTTGGCACCCCTCTTTATGTATATAGTAAAAAAACAATTTTGGAACATTTTTATAAGATAAAAAAAGCGTTTTCTGAAATTCATCCTTTAATTTGTTATTCACTAAAAGCAAATTCTAATCTTTCTATTTTAAAGCTTTTGGTAAAAGAAGGTGGGGGATTAGATATTGTCTCGGGAGGTGAACTTTTCAGAGCAAGGGTTATAAATTGTCCCCCCAAAAAAATTGTTTATGCTTCGGTAGGAAAAAAAGAGGAAGAGATAAAAGAGGCTATTGATTACAGAATTTTACTTTTTAATGTAGAGTCAGAAAGAGAACTTATAAGGATTAATTTGATTGCGCAAGAGAAAAAAAAGAAAGTTGACGTAGCTTTAAGAATTAATCCTGATATTAAGACGTTTACTCATAAATATATTACCACCGCAGAAAAAGAGACAAAGTTTGGTATAGATATAAAGACAGCAAAAAAAATTTTTTCCTTAAGGAGCAATTTTCCTTACATAAATATCTCTGGATTACATATTCATATCGGTTCACAAATCACAAAAAGTACCCCTTTCATTAAAGCGATAAAAAAAACCTTACCTTTAATAGAGGAGGCAAAAAAGGCAAAAATAAATCTGCGTTATTTTAATATTGGAGGAGGTTTAGGTATAGTTTATAACCGGGAAAGACCTCAGACAGCAGAAGAGTTTGCTAAAAAGGTTTTGCCTTTGCTTAAAGAAACAGGTCTTAAAATAATCTTAGAGCCGGGCAGATTCATTGTGGGAAATGCTGGGGTTTTATTAACTCAGGTTCTTTATATAAAAGATACCCCTTTTAAAAGGTTTATTATTGTAGATGCAGCAATGAATGATTTGATAAGACCAGCATTATATGGAGGGTATCACAAGATTGTTCCCGTAAGAAAATTACAGATTGCAAATTACAGATTACAGATTAAAAAGAAAGCAGATGTTGTGGGATCGATTTGTGAAACTTCAGATTTTTTAGGTAAGGATAGAAAATTGAACGTGGAGGAAAAAGATTATTTGGCGATTTTAGGATGCGGTGCTTATGGGTTTAGTATGAGCTCTAATTATAATTCCCGTCCACGAGCTGGGGAAGTATTGGTAGATAAAGATAAAGTTTTTTTGATAAGAGAAAGAGAAACTTATAATGATTTAATTAGAAAGGAGAAAATTAATGAGGTTTTATAAATTGCAAGCCTCAGGAAATGATTTTATTTTAATCGAAGATAAACTTTATTCTACTACTTATCTTAAAAAGTTGGCAAAAAAATTATGTGTAAGAAGATTGTCAGTCGGTGCTGATGGACTTTTAGTAGTTAAAAGATTAAATAAAGATAATTTTTCAATGAGAATATTTAATCTTGATGGCTCTGAGGCAGAGATGTGTGGGAATGGGCTAAGGTGTGTTGCTTTCTGGATAAGTAAGAAAAATAATATAAATAAACTAACCCTTCATACAAAAGCAGGAAAAATACCTGCAGATATAAGAGGTTGTTATGTAAAGATAAAAATGATTGACTCTTTTGATATAAAATTAAATATATCTTTTAAAATTTTAAAGAAGAGGTGGCAGGCAAGTTATATAAATACAGGAGTACCTCATACAGTTTTATTTGTGAAGAGTTTAGATAGAATTGATGTAGAAGAAATAGGCAGAAAAATTCGCTTTCATAAAAGATTTGCGCCTTGGGGAACAAATGTTGATTTTGTAGAGATTATTCATAAAGGAAAGATAAAAGTAAGGACTTATGAGCGAGGAGTAGAGAAAGAAACACTTTCCTGTGGAACAGGGGTTACAGCTTCCGCAATTATTTTTGGTTTAAAGTATAATGGAGAAAAAATAGTGGAAGTTTTGACAAAAAGTGGCGAGATTCTAAAGGTCTATTTTAAAAAAGAGAATAGTAAAATAAATAATGTCTGGTTTGAGGGGAAAGTTTGTTATTTATATGAGGGAAAGTTAATTTAAGGAGGTGGTTTTTGTGTTTAAAGGTAGTATTCCTGCATTAGTTACTCCTTTTAAAGAAGATGGAGGTATTGATGAGAGGTGCCTGCGTTTTTTAATTAATTGGCATATAAAAAACAAATCCGATGCCATACTTGTCTGTGGAACTACTGGAGAAAGTGCGACTTTAACGCATAAAGAGCATAAGGAAGTGATAAAGATAGCGGTTGAGGAGGCAAAAGGAAGAATCCCTATTATTGCTGGGGCAGGTTCTAATTCTACAAGTGAAGCATTAGAGTTAGCTCAGTTTTCTAAAAAAGTAGGTGCAGATGCAATTTTAGTTATTACTCCTTATTATAACAAGCCCACTCAGGAAGGTTTATACCAGCACTATAAAAAGGTTGCCAATTCTGTTAAAATTCCCTTAATTATTTATAATGTTCCCTCACGCACAGGTGTAAATATACTGCCTCAAACTGTAGCAAGATTATATAAAGATTGTAAAAATATTATAGGAATAAAAGAAGCAAGTGGCAATTTAGATCAAATTACGCGTCTTATGAGCCTGGTGGAGAGAAAATTTGTTCTTTTATCTGGAAGTGATGAGATAACTTTGCCTATTTTATCTGTAGGAGGAAAAGGGGTAATCTCTGTAGTGGCAAATATAATGCCTCGCAAAATGCACAAGTTAATAGATAGTTTCCTGAAAGGAGATTATGAGAAAGCAAAAAAACTTCAACTTTATCTTTACGATTTAATTAAAGCTTTATTTATAGAGACAAACCCGATTCCGGTAAAGAGAGCCTTAGGACTTATGAGGTTGATTAATCCTACTTTAAGATTACCTTTATGTGAAATGAGTCAGAATAACTTAGAAAAATTAAAAGAGATTCTTAAAAGATACAAATTGATAAAATGAGATATAAAATAGAAAGAGAGCATCTTAAAAAGATTTCCTCTTTTACCTAAAAATTAAAAAGATTAAAAGGAAAGGAGAGAGATGATAAAGATAGGAGTAAGTGGTGCTTTAGGTAGAATGGGAAAAAGAGTTATAAATTTGGCAAAAAATGAGAAAGATTTAGAGGTAGTATTTGGATTAGAAAAAAGAGCACATCCTAAGATAGGTGATATTTTTGAAGGTGTAAAAATAGTAGAATACCCAGAAGAGATAGAAAAATGTGATTGTCTTATAGAATTCAGCACTCCAGAGGCTACTTTAGAACACCTTCCCTATTTGGTAAAGTTTAAAAGGCCTGCGGTGATAGGAACTACTGGTTTTAGTCAAAAAGAAATAGAAAAGATAAAAGAAGCCTCACAAGATATCGGTATTGTATTTTCACCTAATATGAGTATATCGGTTAATCTTTTTTTTAAATTGATTAAAGAGGCAGCAAAAATTTTAAAGGATTATAAAGTCTATATTGAGGAAGCTCATCATATTCATAAAAAAGATGCTCCTTCGGGAACCGCAAAAAAAATAGCAGAAATTTTAAATGAGTATAGTTTTGGTATAAAAATAGAGGATATAAAAGCAATTCGTGAAGATGAGATTACAGGAGACCATAAAGTCATTTTTGAAAGTAATTTTGATAAATTAGAGCTGTTTCATTCTGCAAAAACAAGGGATATTTTTGCTCAGGGTGCACTTCTTGCAGCAAGATGGATTACAAGGAAAGAAGCAGGTTTATATTCTATGGAGGATGTATTATTTTGATGATTAAAAATAAAAAGCTTTGGGAAGAATTTAATAAAGAATGGATTTTAAAAAGAAAAATTTCTTTAAAGAGGAGAGTAAAAATTTACGATGGTCTTTATGAGCTGGCAAAAGAATTAAAAGTTTTTCCTTTAAAAAATCCCCTGCAAGGTATTGAGCATATTTTAAGAATGGCAAAAATTTTGAATTATAATTATAAAAATAAAGCTAATGACAAAAAAAGTCGTTATAAAAATAACAAAAATTTTAGAAAAAAATAAAATTCCTTATATGGTGGTTGGAGGGTATGAAAGATAAAATGATTGAATACTCTTTGCGTTTAAAGAATTTGCCTCCTTATCTATTTGCTGAGATAGACCGCTTAAAGCAAAAGTTAAAAAAAGAAAAGGAAGAATTTATTGATTTAAGTATTGGGGATCCTGATATACCTGCTCCTCGGGTTATGATTGATGTTCTTTATGAATCAGCAAAGATTAAGGAAAACCAGAAATACGCTTTAGATAAAGGAAAATTAAGTTTGCGAAGGGCGATAAAAAAGTGGATGAAGTTACGGTTTGGAGTAAATTTAGATGAGGAAAAAGAGATTTTGCCTTTAATTGGTTCAAAAGAGGGCCTGGTGCATTTTCCTTTAGCTTTTGTAAATAAAGGTGATTATATAATTATTCCCTCTCCTGGATACCCTGGATATAAAGGAGCAGCGATAACTTGTGAGACAAAAATTTTTGAATTACCTTTAAGGGAGGAGAATAATTTTTTGCCGGATTTAGAGGAAATTCCTAAAAGCATAAGAAATAAAGCAAAGATAATCTATCTTAATTACCCCAACAACCCCACAACTGTTTTAGCGTCCCAGGAATTTTTAAAGAAATTGGTAAAGTTTTGCTCTAAATACAGGATAATTATTGCTTATGATAATGCGTATTCTGAAATTTATTTTGAAAAAAAGCCTTCCAGTTTATTAGAGATAAAGGAAGCAAAAGAGATAACTCTAGAGTTTCATTCCTTCTCTAAGACCTTTTGTATGACTGGCTTTAGAATTGGCTGGTGCTGTGGTAATAAGGACTTGGTAACCGGACTCCTAAAGATAAAAACAAATATTGATTCAGGGATATTTTCTGCTATTCAGGATGCCGCCACTTATGCTTTGGAGAAGGGAAAAAAGTATGTAATTAATTTAAGAAAAATAATAAAAAAAAGAAAAGAAGTATTTTGTGAGGGGCTTAAAGAATTAGGATTTAGTAAATTTTGGGCAGAAAGTACCTTTTATGTGTGGATAAAGTTACCCCAAAAATTTAAATCTTCTATAGATTTCTGTAAATACCTTCTTAAAAAAAGAATAGTAGCTACACCTGGTATAGGTTTCGGTAAGTTTGGAGAAGGGTTTGTAAGATTTGCTTTAACCGTAAAAGAGAATATTTTAAGAAAAGCAATATTTATACTTAAAGGATGAAGACAGCCTTCATAGGGATTGGATCAAATTTAGGAGATAGAGAAGAGAATATAAGAAAAGCTATAAATTTTTTAAAAAGAAATTCTGAAATAACTGTTGAGAAGATATCTTCTATAATAGAAACAGAACCAGAAGGTCCTCCTCAAGGTAAATATTTAAATGGAGTAATAAAGATAAGAACAGATTACTCACCTAAGGAATTATTAGATGCTTTGCAAAGAATAGAAAGAAGGATGGGTAGAAAAAGAGAAGTTAGATTTGGTCCTCGGGTAATTGATTTAGATATCCTTCTCTATGGAGAGGAAATTATCGATGAGCCTGATTTAAAAATTCCTCATCCCCGGATGTTTGAACGAGAGTTTGTTTTAGGTCCTTTATTTGAAATCGAACCTGGCATAGAGAACATACTGAAGAAGGTAAGGGAAAAAGTTAAAAGATGATAGTAGCAAGAACAGTTGAGAGAGTTAGAGATATAGTAAAAAAGACAAAAAAGAAAGGAAGACTGATAGGATTCATTCCTACAATGGGAGCACTTCATGAGGGTCATCTTTCTTTGATAAGAGGTGCCCATAAGGAATGTGATTTTGTTGTGGTAAGTATATTCGTAAATCCTACCCAGTTTGGAGCAGGAGAAGATTTTCATAGCTACCCCCGGGATTTTAAAAAAGATGAAAGTTTGTTAAAGAAAGAAGGTGTAAATTTAGTTTTTTATCCTAAAGTTTCTACTATGTATCCTAAAGACTTCTCTACCTATGTGGAGGAAGTTTCTCTAAGTAAGTATCTTTGTGGAAAGTTTAGGCCAGGACATTTTCGAGGAGTATGCACCGTAGTAGTAAAACTTTTTAATATTGTAACTCCTGATATTGCTTATTTCGGGCAAAAAGATTTTCAACAGGCTCAGATTATAAAAAGAATGGTAAGAGATTTAAACTTTCCGATAAAAATTAAAATCCTCCCCATTATAAGAGAAAAGGATGGATTAGCAATGAGTTCTCGTAATAGTTACCTTTCCTCTCATCAGAGAAAGTTAGCTCCTTATCTTTATAAATCACTTATTCTAGCAAAGGAGTTGATTTTAAAGAAAAAGTATTCTCCCTTGAAGATAAGAAATGAGGTTAAAAGATTCATAAAAAGAAATATCCCTTCTGCTAAGATAGATTATATAGATATTGTTTCTCCCGAAACTTTACAGGAACTAAAGAAAATAGATAAAGGTAAAATTCTAGTAGCTTTAGCTGTTTATTTGGGGAGAGCAAGATTAATAGATAATATTTTAGTGAGAGTAAGGTGAAAAAGATAAAAGTAGGAATAATAGGCTGTGGAGCAATTGGAACAAATTTGGCATTCTTTATCGATAGGCATTTTAAAAATAGAGAGATAGAACTTTATGGGCTCTACGATATAGATAAGAAGAAGATGAGTTCTCTCCTAAATAAGTTAAACAAAAAACCTAAAAGGTTAGATTTTGAAGGAGTAATGAAGGAGTCGGATCTAATTATTGAATCTGCTAATATTGGTGTCGCTAAGAAGGTGCTTCTTAAAGGATTGAAGTATAAAAAAGATTTAATTATCTTAAGCGTAGGAGTGTTTATAAATCATCCCAATTTAGTTAAGTTAGTCAAAAATAGTTTATCTAAGGTTTATGTTCCTTCAGGCGCAATTTGTGGGGTAGATGGTTTAGGGGCAATAAAATTTTCTAAGGTAAGAAGAATTACTCTTATAACTTCTAAATCTTTTCATTCCTTGAAGGGAGCTCAGCTTTTAACTAAGTTAAACTCTAAGAGTAAAAGAGAGAAGGTATTATTTAGAGGTAATATAAAGGATGCGATAAAGTTTTTCCCCCAAAACATAAATGTTGCTGCAACTATCTTTTTGGCTTCGGGAGTAAAGGATATTGAAGTCATAGTAAAGGTAGATCGTAAACTCAAACGAAATGTTCATCGGATAACAGTTGAATCGGATAAAGCAAAAATAGAGGTTAAGGTTGAAAATGTTCCTACAATAGTAAACCCCAAAACCAGTTTTTTAGCTATTCTTTCTGCACAATCTCTTTTAGAAAAGATTGTTTCTAACCTTAAGATAGGAAACTAAGATGGATACGATAAATATAAAGGGGGCTAAGATTCATAACCTAAAGAACATAAATTTACAGATACCCAAGAATAAGCTGGTAGTAATCACGGGAGTTTCAGGTAGTGGTAAGTCTTCCTTAGCTTTCGATACTATCTACGCTGAAGGTCAACGTAGGTATGTGGAGAGTTTATCCAGCTATGCTCGTCAGTTTTTAGAACAGTTTCAAAAACCCGATGTAGAATCTATAGAAGGACTCTCTCCTGCTATCGCTATTGAACAGAGGACAGCGGGAGGTTCTCCTCGTTCCATAGTTGCTACTCAGACAGAAATTTATGATTATCTCAGACTTTTCTTTGCCCGTGTAGGTAGACCCTATTGTCATAAGTGTGGACGTCCTATTACTAAGGAGACTTCCAGCCAAATTATTGAGAAGATTCTTTCTTTTCCCAAGGGTCATCGAATCTTCATCCTTTCTCCAGTAGTAAGGGGCAAGAAAGGAACATATCAGGCCTTATTTAATCGATTTTTAAGGGAAGGATTCAGGCGAATGCGTGTGGATAAAAAAATTTATGATCTTGATGAGGAGATAAAAATAGATAGATATAAACTTCATAATATAGAGATTGTAATTGATAGAGTAATTCTCTCTACCACTAGTAAAGAAAGGATTACTAATTCTGTAGAGACTGCCTTAAAATACGGCGAAGGTTTACTTTTAATCTATGATGAGAACGAAAATAGTGAATATCTTTTCAATACTAAGTTTAGCTGTCCTCATTGCGGAATTTACCTTCCGGAATTAGAGCCAAGGATGTTTTCCTTTAATTCTCCATACGGTGCTTGTCCTTCTTGCAATGGTTTAGGTACACTCTTAGAATTTGATCCGGATTTAGTAATTCCCGATAAAAAAAGGAGTCTAAGGGAGGGAGCAATTGAACCCTGGAGGAGAGGATCACGGGGTTATATTCTTTATTATCGCTCTTTACTTAGGGAATTAGCTGATGAGGTTGGTTTTAGTTTGGAGACCCCTTTCTATAAACTTCCTAAGAGAGTAAAAGATATAATTCTCTATGGTGATGATAATGTTTGGGTTTGGTCTAAACCCTTTGAGGGGGTAATTCCTCATCTGGAAAGAATTTTTAATGAGACTGAGAGTGATTACCTAAAGCATGAACTCACTAAATATATGTCCAAACTTCCTTGCCCACGTTGCAAAGGAGCGCGTTTAAAAAAGGAAAGTCTCTCGGTATATTTGGGAGGTAAATCTATTTGGGATGTAGTTAGGTTAAGTATCGGCGAATGTTTTGAATTTATATCTTCTCTTAAGTTAACTTCTACGGAGGAAAAAATTGCTCATCATATTCTAAAAGAAATAAAGAAGCGATTGAAGTTCTGTATTGATGTAGGTTTAGGATACCTTACCCTTGATAGATTAAGTTCTACTCTTTCAGGAGGGGAGTCTCAAAGGATAAGACTTGCTACCCAAGTAGGTTCGGGATTAAGTGGAGTAATTTATATTCTTGATGAGCCTACTATAGGGCTTCATCCTCGAGATGGGAAAAAATTGATTGACACACTGAAGAACTTAAGGGATTTGGGTAACACAGTGATAGTAGTGGAGCATGATGAGGCAATGATAAGAGCAAGTGATTGGATAGTAGACTTAGGCCCTGGGGCAGGTCTCTTCGGGGGTAAGGTGGTTTATAGTGGGGAAGTGGAAGGAATCTTTGATGCATCCTCTTTAACTGGAAGATATTTAAGCAAGAAGGAGTATATAGAGTTACCTAAAATGAGACGTTCCTATAGAGATAAACCTTTCATAGTAATAAGAGGAGCCAGAGAACATAATTTAAAAAATATTGATGTAAAGATACCTTTAGGGGTATTTGTGTGTGTGACTGGCGTGTCTGGTTCAGGTAAATCTACTTTAGTAGAAGAGATACTCTACCGCGCTTTAGCTAGAAAACTTTATGATTCTCGAGAGAAACCCGGTTTATATACTCGGATAGAAGGGATGGAATTAATTGATAAGGTTATTATTGTTGATCAATCCCCTATAGGGAGGACCCCTCGGTCTAACCCTGCTACTTATACTGGAGTTTTTACTTATATAAGAGAAGTGTTTGCTCAATTACCAGAGGCAAGGGCGAGGGGATATAAACCTTCTCGGTTTAGTTTTAATGTAGTAGGAGGGAGATGTGAGGCTTGTAAAGGAGATGGAATAAAGAAAATAGAGATGCATTTTCTTCCCGATGTTTACATACCCTGTCAGGTATGTGGAGGTAAAAGATTCAATGCTCAGACCTTAGAAGTTAAATTTAAAGGAAAGAGTATTGCTGATGTTTTAGAGATGAGTGTAGATGAAGCTTATGATTTATTTTACAATTTTCCCCAGATTAAGAATATACTCCAGACATTGAAAGACGTGGGTTTAGGATATATAAAGATGGGACAGCCAGCAACTACTTTGTCAGGAGGAGAGGCACAGAGGATAAAATTAGCTTCTCAGTTGAGAAAGAAAGCTACAGGCAAGACTTTATATATCCTTGATGAGCCTACCACAGGTTTACATTTCGATGATATAAAAAAACTTTTAGGTGTCCTTCAAAGATTAGTAGATAGAAGAAATACCGTAGTAGTTATCGAGCATAATTTAGATGTGATAAAATGTGCTGATTATATAATTGATTTAGGGCCAGAGGGAGGCAAAGAAGGAGGATATTTAATAGGATGTGGTTCACCTGAAGAGATTGTTCTTATAAAAGCTTCCTATACAGGTAAGTTCCTGAAAGATAAATTGAGTTTTAATTTTATTCGAGTATGAAGGATGTAAAAAGATTAAAATTATGGACACTTCTCTTTTTAACTATGATGCTCTTTATTTTACCTCTTCGAGTAAGTTGTTCTTCTCCAGAAGAGGATTGTTTCTATGTAGCTCAGAAAGCTTTCTTTGATGGCTTTTATCAAGCAAGTATTACTTTATTTGAGAAATTTATCCAGGATTTCCCTGACAGTAAAAATATAGGCAGGGCAAAACTCTATATCGCTAAGGCATACTACTTTCAAAAAAAATATCTATCCTCTTTACAGATACTTAAAGAGTTACTAGTAAGCGAAGATAGCAAAGATTTTGTTGATGAGATTTACTATTGGTTATCTCAAATCTACTTAGAAGGTAAGAATTACACTCAGGCTTTGGAATATGCTCAAAAAATAATTAAAGAGTTTGAAAATTCCTCTCTTTACTGGTGGGGGTATTATCTAGTAGCACAGTCTTATTTTTCTCTTGCTCGTTACGATGAATGTGAAAATACTTTAAAAAAAATAATTGATGAAAGTAATGTAAGGGAAGTGAAAGAAGACGCTCTCCTTCAGTTAGCAAAGCTTTATTATCTTAGAGAAAAATATACCCTCCTTATAGAGTTGGTGGAGGAGTATCTTCCTCATATTACTCAAGAACAACAGAAAGGGGAGTTAATATTCTATCAAGGAGAAGCTCTCTATGCACAGGGAGATGTAGTTAAGGCTAGAAAAATTTTCTCTAAGGGGTTAAAACTTTCTCTTTCCCCTCATCTTAGAGATCTGTTTTTCTATAAGAGAGGGTCTTGCTGGTTGGAGGAGGGAAATTTAATTAAGGCAAGAGAGGAGTTTGATAATATTGAAGATAAAGAGCTCAAGCAATTTTCTTATATTACTTATCACTTTAAAGCAAAGGAATACCACCAGGGTCTTTTATGTTGTGAAAATTTCTTAGTAAATTTTCCTAAGAGTAAATATAAAGTAAAGGTATTTTTAATTAAAGCAGATATTCTCTATGAATTAGGAAGGATAAAAGATGCTCAATATCTTTACCGGAATATATTAGAGGAAGGAGGGTTAGATAACTTTAGAGAGGTAGTTGATAGGGCTCACTATGGATTAGCATGGTGTTACTTAAAGACAGGAGAGTTTAAAAAAGCTATAGAGGAATTTAAGAGAACTTTAAAATTTACTGATAATCCTGTCGTGAGAGTTAGCTCCCAAATCCAAATTGCTGATGCCTATCAAGAGAAAGGGATGTATGATTTAGCCTTAGAGACTTACAATAAAATCTTAAAAGATTATCCCAACAACATTTATTCAGACTATATACAATTCCAAATTGGATTGGTGTTTTTGAAGAATAACCATTTTGAAGAAGCCAAGTGGAGCTTTAAGAATTTGGAAAAAAATTTCCCCGCTTCTAAGTTGATTCCTCAGGCCAAATATTATTTAGCTACCAGCTACTTCTCTCAGGGAGATTATGTTAATGCCAGAAATATTTTAGAAGAATTCATTCAAGTTTACCAAAACCATTTTTTAAGAGAAAAAGGGACTTACCTTTACGGGAAATGTTTTTTTAACATAGGTAATTATCAGAAGGCAGTAGAGATTTTTACTCAACTTAGAAAGAAGGCCAAAGATAAGGGACTTTTGGAGTTAATTACTACGGATTTAGCTTATGCTTACTTAAATCTTTCTCAATTTGCTCAGGCGGAGAAACTATTTAAAGAATTTATTGTTCAATTTCCTAAATCTACATATTTAGCTTCTATACTCTTAGAGTTAGGAAATCTTTATGAAAAAGAAGGTAAGTTCTCTCAGGCAAAACAGTATTATCAGAAAGTTATTAAAAGTTATCCTAATACCTCCTCATTCTTTGAAGCCAGTATGGCTTTGACTTGGCTCTACTGGCAGGAAGGAGATTTTGGTAAAGTCCAGGCTTACTTAGACAGTTTAAGGAAAAGTAAAAACAAAAAAGTTGCTTATAAAGCAGAGCTTCTCTGGGCAGATATTCTTGCTCAAGAAGGTAAAGCAGAGGAGGCTTTAAGGATTTATGAGAAGTTAGCTAACCTTAAAACTCCCTCAGCAGGTGTAGCTTTATTTAAAAAGGCACTACTATTAAAGGACTTAAAAGAGTATAAGAAGGCGGTATCTTTTTTTAAGAAAGCTATGGCTAAAGGAATAGTTCAACCTCGTGTTTATTTCTCCTTAGGATACTGCTTAGAAAAATTAGGAAGAGTAGAGGAAGCTTTGAGCCAATACTTTAGAATAGTATATCTTTTTGACGATTTAGATTATAAAGTTAAAGCTTACTTCCGTATCGCTAAAATCTATGAAAGAGAAAATAAATTGGACGAAGCAAAACAGGTATATCAGAGGATTGCTCAACTTCAAGTTGCTGAGGCAAAGATTGCTAAGAAGAAGATAGAAGAAATTAAAGCTTTAGAAGGGAAAGATAAATAATAAAGAGATGCAAAGTTTAAAGGAGGAAAGATGATACAGCTTATCTTTAAAGGCGGTTGGCTCATGTTACCTATCCTTTTGTGTTCTATATTCTCTTTAGCTATAATTATTGAGAGACTTATTTATTTTTCTCGTATTAAACTGAATATTTCTGAGTTACTTACACAGATTTTAAGCTACGTAAGAAGGAATAGAATAAGAGAAGCTATCCAGGTATGCGAAAAATACCCCTCTTATCTTACTAACATTCTTAAAGCAGGACTCCTCCATTATGATCAGTCTAAGGAGGTTATCAGAGAAGCTATGGAGGAGGCCTCTCTTTATGAAATTCCTAAATTAGAAAGAAATATCAATTTTTTAAGTACTATCGCTCATATCAGTCCTCTTTTAGGTTTACTAGGAACAGTTATGGGGATGGTTAAGTCTTTTTACGTAATTGAGCAGAAGGCAGCAACTGTGGGTATGGTAAATCCTTCTGACTTAGCAGGAGGAATATGGGAGGCACTTCTTACTACTGCTGCAGGACTTTGTGTAGCTATCCCTAGTTTTATTGCTTACAATTATTTTGTTCATCGAGTAAATCTTTATACCCTTACTGCTGAGCGAGCTACTACAGAGTTACTTAGAGTACTTTCAGGGGCTCCATACTCTCATGAGATTTAAAAAAAGATTAACTGTAGAGAGTGGTCTAAGACAGATGGAGATAGCTCCTTTAATAGACTGTGTATTTTTGCTCTTGGTATTTTTTATGCTCACCTCCAGTTTTGTAGTGGTTCCAGGAATTAATGTAAAATTGCCAAAGGCAGTTACTAGCGAAAGTATAGAGAGACGAACTTTGACAGTAGTAATTTCTTCCGAGGATATAGTGTATCTTCAGGGAAAACCTGTAAGTATTTCGGATTTAGAGAACTATATGCGGAAGATAAAAGCTGACTCTGTATTCATAAAGGCCGATAAAGATGCTAGCTTAGGAGTGGTAGTAAAAGTTTGGGATGTGTGTAAAAAGTTAGGAATAGGGAAGATTGGTATTGCAACTACTTACCAAGATTAAGCTTCCATATATGAGAATATTTAATAAAAATATCCTTATCTGTATTTTTATCTCTTTTATTCTTCATCTAAGTATTATTATTTTTACTCAACCTATACTGGAGAAGAAAACTATGCCCATAATGGTAAGTTGGTTAGATTTACTTTCCTCTCAAGATTTGCTTCCTTTACCTTCAAAAACTGTTAATCTTCCTGAGTATTTGATACCCTCTTTTTGGGAAAGGATATCTTTACCTTCCCTCATAAGAGATAAAGAAATAATCCTTAGTTATTTTTTGAGAAAAGCTATATTCAGAGAGGAACTTGAGGAAAAAGCACCGATTGCTTTTTATTCTATATCTCTACAGAAAAATCAGTTACCTATTTTGCAGTTGCTAAAGCTCTCTGATTTCCCTTTCTTTTATGATGTAGATGCTTCTCCTCAGGGGAGAATGTGTCTATTTACCCCCTTAGTTTTGCCAGCTGATTCTTCTCTTCACTTTTACCTTCGGGATTTTCTAAGGGAGAATTTTATTTTTTTAAAGAAAAATAATTTTCCCTGGACAAAGATAGAGGTGGTGGTAAAATAAAATGAAAGTAGATATTTCCTTTCTTATAGCTTCCATTGTGTGTATGGAGTTGGCTTTTATGGGGATAAGTGTGCATAGAGAAAATAGAAAGCTTATGTTTCCTTATAAGTTTAATGTGAGAGTGGTGAAATGTGAAATTTGTTCTTACGTATATGTAGTGTCTCTCCATACTATTTTTTCTAAATGTCCTATGTGTTTTAGTATTAACAAGTTATTATGATTACAGAAATAGGGATAGTAGCAGGAGAAATATGGCATTTTTTAGATAGAAAGGGAAAGGTATCCCTTAAGAGATTGGTGAGAGGGATAGATAAAGACGAGAGGTTAGTCCTTATGAGTTTAGGATGGCTTGCTCGGGAAGGACATGTAGTAGTAGAAAGAAAGGGAACCTATTACAGGGTGAGATTACGGAGGAGGAAGTGATGAGCAGAGGAATAGTTTTAATTACTGTTATCATTACAGTAGTTATTCTTACTATTTTAGCTTTGGTAGCTATACATGTAATGACTCAACAGGCTTATATTACTGAGCATAAGACAAAGCGATTACGAGCTTTCTTCATTGCAAAGGCAGGTTTGGTTCATGCTTTAGAAAGATTAAGAGAGGGAGACGACCCTTCAACTATAAGTAACCAAGATTTAGATATAGACAATGATGGAACTTCCGATGCTGATATCCAGATAGGTCCTCCCATTAACAATCCTGGTTCTTCTTTAGACGGTACACGCCCCGTATCAGTTACAGTAAACTACTAAATATAACCTCTTCATTATTAACCAGTTATAACCAGAGTTTTAGATTAATCCTCTTTCTCCAGATATAGGGGAGAAAATTTAGGCACACAATATATAGATAAATTATGAAAAAAGTAGAAATAAAATACTTGACATTAATAAATAGAGATAATTTAATGAAAAGTGTAACAAGTTAGAAGATAATATGAAAAGAAAGACTATTTCCAAGTTGATGAGCGTAGAAGAGTTAGCCCAGTACTTGGGGTTAAAGAGGCAGACTATCTATAACTGGCTTCACCAGAGGAAAATTTCTGGTATAAAGATAGGGAAAGTTTGGCGGTTCGATCGAGAAGAGATACTAAGCTGGTTAAGAGAACAGAAAAATAAAAATAATCCTTAAAGCCATATGGGAAGAATTGGTTTATATTTAGCCCCTAACTCCATATATGTTAGTACTCTAAAAAAAGGGGCATCTCCCTCCTTTAAGAGCTATCCTTTAGAGGGGAAAGATATTTTTAAAGAGGCGACTTTTGAAATTTTGATTAATAAGATAGCTAGGGAGTTAAATATAAACAAGGATGACGAGATATATTTGGCTCTAGAAGATAGGTACTTTTTCTTCCGTTCTTTTGTAGTTCCTTCTATGGGAAGGAAGGGAATAGAAAGTAGTATAACTTTTGAAATTGATAAATACATTCCTTTTAAGATTGAAGAGTTGACTTGGAACTATGGATACAAAAAAATTCCTCAAAAGAAGAAGGGGATTGTCTCCTTCATAGGAATTAAAAGAACCCTCTTTGGCGGACTCTCTCAGCCTTTCTCTAAGTTAGAGCTAACCTTATCAGCCATAGAGCCATCGTGTTTGGCGCTTTTACGATTGATAGCTAATAGATGTCCTATTAGGAAGAAATGGTTTGCTGTTTTAGATTTGTCTTCACACGCCTGTTACTTAACCCTTTTCTTTGAGAATCTTCCCTTATTTAGCCGTACAATTTTCTCCTTTAGAGGAGAGATAGTTTATGGAGATAATGTTGTTGCTCCTGGTGAGCCTGCATTTATAGATAAACTTACCGAGGAGATAAGGTTTTCTCTCCATTATTTTAAAAGAGAATATCGGCCTTACTCTGTGGAAAAACTAATGGTTATTGTTGATAATTCAAATAAGGATAAGTTGCTTTCTTCTTTGAGAGAGAAATTAAGTATCGAAGTGGAGTTCTATTCTCCTCAAGAGATTCTAAATATGCCAGTTGGAGATGTTAATACTTTAAAAGCTTATTCTGCCTTAACTTTCTCTCAGCTATCTAAGGGGTTTCTGCCTCTCTTGGAGGATTCCTCTACTTGTTTTCTGGGAGGAGCAAAAGCCTTCTCCTATCCTATTAATCTTTTTCTTTTAGGAGTATTAATTATTTTAGGTGCTCTTTCATCTCTTATTCTGAATACTTCCTTAAAAAGAAAAATTGAATTTTTAGAGAGGAAGGTTAGCCAGGTGAAGAGTGTTTTTCCTCTAGAGGAAAAACTTAAAAGTGAATCGCCCCAAACATTGAGAAAGATTTTGGAAGAAAAGGAGGCTAAAATTAATGCTATTAAAGAGAAGATAAATGCTTTTGTGGATGTAGGTCCAGTTTTAGAAAGATTGGGTTTTTTCCTTCCTCGAGGAGTATGGTTAGAAGAGGTAAATTTGATTCATTCTAAAGGGGAGTCCCTTGAGGCAAAGATTTCTGGGTATATTTGGCTAGGCAGTCCTGCTAAGGAGATAGATGCTTTAGATAAACTCATCCTCAATATAAGGGAAGATGAGGTTCTAAAAAGATTCCTTCCTCATTTAGATTTGGTAGGAAAAGAAGCAAAAGTTTTAAGGGGAGTGAGGGTTACTCATTTTAGAATAAGACTTTACTGATGAAGAGATATAAAAATCTAATAGCTTCTATAATAATAGTATTGGTATTCCTTATTGTTATTGTGTTTCTCTATAAAAATTATAAGGAGAGAAGTTATATATTAAGTAATAAAATTGAAGAGTGGAAAAAAAAGAATTCTTTAGCTAGTAAAATTTCTTCTGTAGATAAGGAATATCGTAAGATAAAAGAGTATTTACTTCCGGATTTTTTTAGACTGAAGAGAATAATAGATAAGGCAACGCTGAAATACAAAATAGAGATAGAGTTACTAAAACCCTCTTCTAGAATAGAAAAGGAGGTTTTTTCTCTGGTAGGAGTGGATTTAAAATTAAAAGGTGCTTATAAAGGGTTACTTTCTTTTATTGAAGAAATAGAAAGCTACCCAGCGATAGGTATTAGAAGATTAAGAATTGGTTGGGGTAAAGGAGAAGAAGATATATTGGTGATGGATATAAACCTAGTAGGTTTGATAAAAAGATGAAAAAATTATATCTCCTTATTACTGGTATTTTTCTAGTTACTTTTCTAATAATAGGAAGCTATGCTTTTCTTCTAGCAGCGGAAGAAGAGAAAACCTCTAGAGAGTTCGATCCTTTTAGCCCTAAACTTCCCATTCCCAAAGAGGAGATTCCTTCAGTTAAACCAGAGGAAATTTCTGACCCCACCCTTTTGGAAAGAATTGATATTCAAGGACTAATTTGGGGAACACCTTTTCCTCAAGCTATAATTAATGGGAAAATATATAAGGTAGGCGATACAATAGAAGGCACGAATATTAAGATAGTGGAGATAAAAAAAGGAAAGATCGAAGTTGAGTGTTTTGGGAAGGTATATACGGTAAAGATGAAGAATAAATTAAGTAAAGAGTAAAGAAAGGGAAGGAGAAGGAGGAGAAATGAGAAAAATAATTCTGCTTTTTTTCTTTTTAATAATGATAGGAGGAGTTTGCTTCTCTCAAGTAGACAATATTTATGGGGATTATCTGATTGCTAAAAGTAAGAGAAAAATTTCTATGGATTTAAGAGAGGTTTCTTTAATAGATCTGCTGAAAGTTTTGTCTCAACAAAGCGGTCTTAACTTTATCTGTACAGAGGCAGTAAAAAATCGGAAGTTATCTCTATATATAGAGAATGCCCCTTTAAAGGAAGCAATGAATGTTATTTTTAAAGCTAACAATCTCTCTTACGATTACTACCCTAGAGCAAACATTTTTATTGTAAAAGAACTAGGCAAACCTACAATTGAGTTAAAAACTAAAGTATATAAATTAAAGTATATCAGAGTGAAGAATTCAAGGATTCAGAAAGAGATAGATAATCTTATCGCAAAGGAGGAAGAAGAGGAAGAAGAAAAAGAAGGAATTCGGGCAGCGGTGGAGAAAGTTTTGAGTGAGTATGGAAAAGTTATAGAGGAACCGATCACTAATTCTCTAATTGTGGTAGATGTACCTTCCCAGTTTCCTATAATCGATGAAGTTATAAAGACTTTAGATGTTGCTCCTCCTAAGGTGTTAATTGAGGTAGAGATGCTTGATGTATCCAAAAGTTTGGTAGATAAGCTGGGTTTAGAATTTGGAGAAAAAGGACTAACTGCTAGTTTTACTGGAGGTTCTCGGACTACTGCCTTCCCCTTTCCTCACCGTTTAGCTGGCTCTAGCAAAGGAACTTTAACTATGGGGACACTGAGTTTAGCTAACTTCACTGCTACTTTAGAATTTTTGAGTAAGGATACTTCTACTAAGTTCATTGCTCGGCCTAAGATTTTAACTCTCTCCAATGAAACTTCCGAAGTTAACCTTACTGTTAATGAGGCGATAGGAGTTAGTGTTACTGAAACTGAAACAGGAAGTACTCAAGAGGTAGAGAGGGAGGAAACAGGAACTAAGTTAAGAGTAACTCCTCAAGTCAACTTGGAGACTAAAGAAATAACTATGGTGGTAGAGGTATTTAGTAAGGAGGCTAAAGATAGTGGGATAAGTGTGAGTGGATTAGTGGGAAATTTGAAGAACCCCGAGGAGAGAGGTACAAAATCAGTAATAAGGTTAAAGGACGGAGAAACGTTATTTATTGGTGGCCTTATAAAAAATGATCGTGCTGAGACGATCACCAAGATCCCTCTCTTAGGAGATATCCCTCTCTTAGGTGCTTTGTTCCGACACCGGAATAAAAGTAAAGATGAGGAGAGAGAACTTCTGGTATTTCTTACTCCTCATATTGTAAAAGACGGTCCCAGTCTTTTGAGTTTTAAGCCCTTATCTCGAGAACAAAGTACCTTTTCTCAGCGGAAAAAAGCAATAGAATTAGCCTTAGATCAATTATCGAAAAAAAAATAAAATAAATGTGGATACGAAAGAAACTAGGCGAAATTCTTATAGAAGAGGGGATGATTACCCCTCAGCAGCTGGAGGAGGCAGTAACTCTTCAGACTGAAGAAGGAGGGAGGTTAGGAGATGTTTTGGTAAAATTAGGCTACGTGAAAGAGGAGCAGATAGTAATTGCTCTAAGTAAACAACTTTCTATTCCTTATGTTACTTTAAAATCAGGAAGATTAAAACCCGATAGAGAGCAAAATTTAGAGGAGCTTATTCCTTACGATTTTGCTGTAAGAAATTTAGTTCTTCCTCTTTCTCGAAATTTAAATTCTCTCACTATAGCAATTTTTGATCCCTTAGATTTAATCCTGATAGACAATTTAAAAAAACTTACAGGGTGCGAAATTAATCCTATCTTAGCTACTAAGTCGGACATCTTACAAGCCATTGAAAACTTTTACGGTAAAGAGAAGATATTCAAAGATGCTATTAAAGCTGCGTACGAAGAGGGAAGAGAAGAGGCAGAAGGTGCTTCTATAGATGAAACAGAGTTAAGTATTGATAAGTTAATTGCTAAGGCAGAAGAAGCCCCCATAATAAAGTTAGTAGATTTAATTATTCATCAAGCAATTGCTGAGAATGCTTCTGATATTCATATCGAACCTCAGAGGGAAAAGTTAAGATTAAGATATAGAATAGATGGGGTACTTTATGAGGTTCCCCCTCCTTCTAAGTCGTTACATCTTTCTATTATCTCTCGAATAAAGATTTTGGCTCGTATGGATATAGCAGAGAAGCGTCTTCCTCAGGATGGTAGCTTTATGGTGAAAGTGAAAGATAGATTGATTGATTTAAGAGTCTCATCAATTCCTACTATATACGGAGAGAAAATAGTAATAAGGATCTTAGATAAATCTCGAGTTCCTCTAGAACTTGGTAAATTAGGTTTTCTTCCTTCAGAACTTGCCCAAATTAAAAAAGGCGTATTTTACCCTTTCGGTTTAGTTTTTCTCACCGGTCCCACAGGAAGTGGAAAATCCACTACTCTCTATGCTGTACTTAACGAGGTGAATTCTCCTACTAAGAATATTCTTACTATCGAGGACCCAGTAGAGTATCGATTAGAAGGGATAAATCAGGTTCAGATCAAACCAGAGATAGGACTTAATTTTGCTAACGTTTTGAGAAATTTCTTAAGACAGGACCCAGACATTATCTTGGTAGGGGAGGTAAGAGATTTAGAGACAGCAGAGATATGCGTAAGAAGTGCCCTAACCGGGCATTTGGTTTTCTCCACCCTCCACACTAACGACGCTGTGGGAGCAATTACTCGATTAATGGATATGGGGATCCCTAACTATTTACTTGCTTCTTCTCTGAGGCTAATAGTAGCCCAGAGATTAGTAAGATGTTTATGCTCAGGATGTAAAGAGCCTTATGAAATAAAGAAAGAAGAGTTACCGGAGACAGTGGAGATTTCCTCTCCCGTCATATATAAACCTAAAGGATGTTCTAGTTGTAAGTATATTGGATTTAAAGGCAGAACCCTAATTGCTGAGGTTATTTTGGTCGATCCCGATATAAGAGAAGCAATTTATAAGAGAGCAGTTCCTCAGGAGATTATGAGAATAGCTAAACAGAAGGGTAGTATGAGTCTGTTAGAAAGTGGAATAAAGAAAGTAGAAGAAGGCATCACTTCTTTGGAGGAGGTTTTAGCGGTAGCCGCTTATTAATATGTCTCTTTACCGTTATCTTGCTAAAACTTCGGAGGGTAAAACTATAAAGGATGTCGAAGAAGCCCCCTCTCAAGAAGACCTTATCCGAAAGCTAAAAGAGCAAGGGCTTTTTATCGTCTCCGTAAAGAGGATTGAGGAAGAAAGAGAGCTTTCTATATTCAGGTTCTTTATTAGGAAGAGAAAACGTAAGAAAGTAAAATTAGTCGATTTAGTTTTTTTTGCTAGAAATCTTTCTACTACTCTCTCTGCAGGAATGCCCCTTCTGAGAAGCTTGGAAATCATTTCTTCTCAGGTAGAAAGTATAAAACTAAGCCAGTCTCTGAGAGAGATAGTGGAAGACATAAGGAAAGGTCTTTCTTTAAGTGAAGCTATGAAAAAACACGAAGGTGTGTTTAGTTCCCTATGGAGAGGAGTCACTGAGGTAGGGGAAACGTCAGGTAATCTCCCTCTGGTATTAGAAAGACTAGCGGACTACTTAGAACGAAGGTTAGATTTTGAGAGAAAAATTAAGAGTTCACTTATTTACCCAGCAATCCTGCTTACAGTAGCATCCATAGCTGTAGGGGTATTTTTCAAAGTGATTATGCCTCGCTTTAGTAGTATTTTTGCTGAATTTAAGATTCAGCTCCCTAAGCCTACAGTTTTCCTTTTAAATTTAAGTAAATTTGTAGATAGAAATTTTCTGTTATTCTTAGGAATTTTTATCTTTTTAATTCTCATTACTTGGGGGAGTAGAAAACGGCATTTCTTTAAGCATAAGTTCGATGATTTAATCTTAAAATTACCTCTTATTAGTCCTCCCATTATTCTGGCTTACTTGGAAATGTTTTCATCAACTATGTATATCCTTTTAGATAGTGGGGTTCCTATCGTCTATACCTTAGAGATTACCGCTCGAAGTATAGGGAACAGTATTTTAGAGAGAGCTATTCAGGAGATGAAAGAAAATGTAAAGAGAGGAAGAAGTTTATCTTCAGAGTTAGCAAATAATAAACTTATTCCTCCTTTGGTTTCGGAGATTGTCCGGATTGGCGAAGAGGCAGGAAACTTACCGGAGATGCTTAAAAAAATATCTATTCATTATCAAAAAGAGTTGACTACACGGATTGAGAGGATGATGGCTTTATTTGAACCTGTAGTTATTTTAATTATGGGGGTTATTATTGGTTTTATTGTAATTTCTTTATTCTTACCTTTATTTAAACTTTCTACCATGGGAGGATTTAGATGAGAGCAGAAAATAAGATAAAGTATATCTCCTTACGCAAAGAGGAAGTTAAAAATTGGACCTGGCTAATTTTTCAGAACTCTCTGCACACTTTTATTGACAGAACCCATCAGAGGTTTTGCTTGTTTTTCTGTAAAGAATAATGTATAATCCTGAAATATGAAAGAAAGAGAAAAGATAAGGAGGCTATTGGAGAATATAGAGAAGGTTATTATAGGAAAGAGAGAAAATATAAGGTTGTTAGTTGCCGGTCTTATTGCTGGTGGCCATATATTAATTGAAGATGTTCCTGGAGTAGGTAAAACGATGTTGGCTTTAGCGTTAGCCAAATCAATAAATGCTAAGTTTAAAAGAATCCAATTTACTCCCGACCTTTTACCTTCTGATGTTACGGGAGGGTTTATATACAATCAAAAAACACAAGAGTTTGAATTTAGAGAGGGACCGGTATTTACAAATATCCTTTTAGCAGATGAGATAAATAGAACCACTCCTCGTACTCAGTCTGCCCTTCTTGAGTGTATGCAAGAAGGTAAAGTAAGTATCGATGGACATATTTTTTCTCTCCCCAGACTCTTTATGGTAATTGCTACACAAAATCCTGTTGAATATCAAGGGACATATCCCTTAGCAGAGGCGCAGATAGATAGGTTTTTGATGAAGATAAATATGGGATATGTTTCTTGTGAAGACGAAGAAGAAATATTATTCAGTCAGAAAATAAAACATCCCATTGAAACAGTAGAGGCAGTGATGGATTTAGAGGAGATATTAAATTTACAAAATATAGCAAGGAATATAGAGATTTCTCCTAAAGTTATAAAATACATTGTAAGATTAGTCTCTTCTACGCGGACTATTGAAGAAATAAAATTGGGTGCTTCTCCGCGAGCTTCCATTGCTCTTATGCGAGTATCATGCGCATGGGCACTTTTGGAGAATAGAGATTATGTTATTCCTGATGATGTGATAAAGCTTTCTTATTATGTATTAAGGCATCGATTGATTTTTCAGGGCTATACCGAAAGAGAAGCAGATATAGATTCAATAATAAAGAAACTTCTTGAGCGTGTCCCTATTCCTTAAATTTCTTTATGTTTCTTTCTAAAAAATTTAGGATCACTCCTTTCTTCGTCATTTTTAATGTAATTATTATTTATCTTTTAGCTTTATTTATCAAGTTAGGTATATCTTTCTTCTTTTTTCTTTTTAAATTTTTAATTATTCTGGAAGTTGTTGATTTTAATCTATGGTTAATAGAGATACTGGAGAGTAGAAAAATTAAAATACGAAGGAATGTAAAAGAAAAAGCAATTGAAGGAGAAAAACTTTCTGTAAATATAACTTTAAATAACAAGAGCAGTTTTCTCTTCATTAATTTATGTATTCGGGAAAATATAGAAAAGTCAGCTTCTAACATAGAACATTCTGAGATTATTCATATTTTCCACAGGGGTTTGTTTAAGATAAGTTATATTTTAGATTGTGATAAACGAGGTAAATACAAATTAGGTCCAGTTATTTTAGACATCAGAGATACCTTAGGATTTTTTTCTTTCTCCAGAATATACAATATTTTTTCTGTTGTTTATGTATATCCTGAGATTTTTGATATTGACAGCTTTCCACCTTTGATGCGAAGCAATCTTCCCTGGTGGGGGATAGAGACAAGAAGAGTAAGTGGTGACGAAGATGAATTTTTTGGAGTAAGAGAATATAAACAAGGCGATCCTATAAGAAGAATTCATTGGCTTTCTACAGCAAGAAAAAATAAATTAATTGTAAAAGAATTCGAACGTTTCAGTTTCTATAAAGTGAGTATTATGTTTGTTCTAAATAAAGATGAAAATATTGGAGTAGGTAAAAAAAGTACAGGAGAATTCATAATAAAGATAGCCGCCTCTTTATCAAAATATTTTATCGAAAGAAATGTGAGTACAGAGGTGATCGCTCACACAGGAAGATTTTTCCATTTTCCTCCTAATAAGGGTTTTTATCATCTTGAGGGGTTAATGAAGTTTTATGCTTCTACGGGAATAGAGAGTAGAATAAAAATAGGAGAATTTTGGGATGCAGCGAGCTCTTTGATTACTTCTAATACTAATCTTTTTATCCTAACAACAGAGGAGAATATTTCTGAATTAAAGAAGATTTTTTCTTTTTCGAAATACAATATCTCTTTTATTTTTATCATTTTGCTTTCCTCTACGTTTTTATCTCCTCCACAACCATCTAAAGTTGGAGATTTAAAGATTTCATTAAAAGCCAAATATTTTTTTATATCATCCAACGATAATTTACATAATTTATTTTCTAAAATATGAGAAATAAATTGCATTTTTGGAGTACATTGTTTTTTGTTATATTATCTTTTCTTCTTAATTTCCAAATTTTAAATAAATCTACACCTTTTTTAATCATACTCTGTGTATGTGGATGGTTTTTTAGTTGGTATATGAAAGAGAGAAAAATTGTAGGAATAAATTATGCAGTAGATATAGGTGCGGTGGCAATAGTAATCTTTATGATTTATTCAATTCTCAATTCCTCTCTTTTATATAAAGAAATTGTTGTTATCTTTATAAAAGGATTAGCTGCATTTATTGCTTTGTTAAGTTTTAAAGTTTATTTTTATAAATTTTTAAGTTTTATTCAATTTTTTTCTTTTCAGCTTTTTCTTTTCTCATGTTTGTTTATTTCCGAAAAAAAATTTATGTTTTTAGCATTTTTTTATCTTCTTGTGGGGATGATAATGG
>Ga0190286_1000096_pt1 | contig 45800 bp, 47 predicted proteins | sample 48691834_MG_FD_183241 | JGI IMG/M metagenome (GOLD analysis project Ga0190286, IMG submission 183241) | Hydrothermal vent microbial mat bacterial communities from Southern Trench, Guaymas Basin, Mexico - 4869-18-3-4_MG | ecosystem: Environmental > Aquatic > Marine > Hydrothermal vents >... | reverse complement strand
TCTTATAAAAAGAGGCAATGAGGTAGGAGATATTGGCACCAGGGTGTTTTGATTCTACCATCACATCAAATCTATCAAGCATAGGCGGAATGATAGTAAATGTACCCAGGTCTTGGTAATTTGCCGTGGCAAAGAGGCAGTATTCATCATTGGTAAACATCTCATTTAAATATTGCCAATTACCCCTGTCCACACCATCCAATATAATGCTCTGCTTTGTCTCTGGTAGCCTGTTTATCTCATCCACAATCTTTACTGGGAGTTGGACAAAGTTTGACCAGACTACAGACTCAATACCCTTATTGAGAAGGCCAAGATTTGGGCGCCCGACTATCTTCTCCTCTGTCTGCTCTGGGTGGCCTGCTACCTCACTCAGCCAGATTGTACCCAGGGGGATTTGATAGAATACAGAACAGATATACTCAGCAGATGTGGTCTTGCCTAAGCCAGGTTCCCCAACAATGAGTTGTTTTCCCTGAACAACAGTAGTAAGCAGGCTAAATAGCAATGTTGAATTATATTTTTCTCCATTTATCTCTAGATCAGGGCGATAAAAATAGAGATGATTACTGATAAAGTCATAGATATTTTTTAAACTCTTCCTCATTTTCTATACCATAAACCTTTTTGATCTATTTGTCAAAAATCTTTTTTGTCACAAAACTTGCAAATAGTTTTGTAATTTACTATAAATAAGATGCCTATGGAACGCACACTGGTATTGATAAAGCCTGATGCCTTAAAAAGGGACTTGGTAGGGGAGGTTATAAATAGATTTGAGAGACAGGGACTTAGGCTAGTATCTATTAAGATGCTAAGGCTTAATGAGCCTGAGGCAATGGCATTCTATGCCGTACATAAAGACAAGCCATTTTTCAAAGAATTGGTAAATTATATGTCCTCTGGACCTATTGTAGCCATGGTCTTAGAGGGAGAGGGTGCAATAGGCAGGGTAAGGGAGATTATGGGGGCAACAGATCCAAATGAGGCAAAGGCAGGAACCATCAGGAGGGACCTTGGATTAAACAAAACAGAAAATACTGTCCATGGCTCAGATTCAAAGGAGAGTGCGGCCTTAGAGATCTCATTTTTCTTTAGCCAATATGAGCTAAAAAAGGGCGAGAGATAGTTGCCCAAAACAGCCTTCAAATTCATTTTCCTCTTAGGGATTGTAAGCCTATTTGGGGACATCACCTATGAAGGGGCAAGGAGTATTACTGGCCCATTTCTTTCCACCCTGGGTGCAAGTGGTGCAGTAGTAGGCCTTATAGCGGGTTTTGGTGAATTCATTGGCTATGGACTAAGGCTAATATCTGGCTACATCTCAGATAAGACCAAGGGATATTGGACTATGGTCTTTATTGGATATGGCCTTATCCTCTCTATTCCCCTACTCTCACTGGTAAATTGCTGGGAGATTGCCGCCATACTCATCGTCTTAGAACGTGTAGGAAAGGCCATCAGGTCCCCTGCCAGGGACACTATCCTCTCCCATGCCACTATGCAAGTGGGAAAGGGGTTTGGGTTTGGCATCCATGAGGCATTAGACCAGGTAGGTGCCATCATTGGCCCACTCATATTTTCCCTTGTATTTTACCTAAAATGGGGATATAGGGAGGGCCTTTCCATTTTATTGTTACCAGCCATCCTAACCCTACTAGTCCTTACAGTAGCCAGGAGGAGGTATCCTTTGCCCCAAGGGTTTGAAAGGCCTATAAAGACAAATAAAGGGAGGCTTTCTCCTGTCTTTTGGCTCTATACAATCTTTACACTTTTGAGTGTAACAGGTTATGCAAATTTTCAATTGATCTCTTATCATTTCAAGATGAAATCTGTAATTTCAAATACCCAAATCCCAATTTTCTATGCAATAGCCATGGCCATAGATGCCATAGTGGCCCTTATCATTGGCAAGATATATGATAAAATTGGACTGATGTCCTTAATAAGCATCCCCCTATTTACTGCCTTAATACCCATTTTCTCATTTTCTTGTAATTATAGCCTTGCCTTAACAGGCATTATCATCTGGGGTACGGTCATGGGGATGCAAGAGACCATCATGCGTGCTGCAATTGCCGATTTAACACCAACCTCAAGGAGGGGCCTGGCCTACGGCATCTTCAACACAATATATGGGGCATCCTGGTTTATTGGAGGTACATTAATGGGGATATTGTATGATTTTTCCATTAGATATGTAATTATATTTGCCACTATAATGGAGTTGGCCTCTGTGCCTGTATTAATAAGGGCAGTAAGGGATCAGTCAATTTAACATGAAAAATATTGTAGAGGTTGCCCTCCCCTTATCTAGTTTTGACACATATCTCTATACCATTCCAAAGGGCATTTCACTTGAGATTGGGCACCATGTACTAGTTCCATTTAGAAAGAGGAGATTGGCTGGTTATGTAGTTGGCTTTAAAGAAAAGGCGCCAGATGGGGTGGTATTAAAGGATATTGAGGCCGTTCTTGATAAAGTGCCACTTTTTTCTAGTGAGATTTTGGAACTTTGCAAGTGGGCCTCCTCATACTATTACTACCCCTTGGGAAAGCTTATTAAGCACATACTCCCCCCTGGTCACAGAAAGGTCCCTACTGAAGACAGGCCAAGGATGGAGCAGTGGGTAATTCTTAAGAAATTTCCAAAAGATTTTAAAGGGATAGGCAAAAAGGGGGAGGCCATACTAAAAAGGCTAAATAATTACAAAGAGCTTCCTCTAAGCCAATTAAGGGACATCTCACCTCACCCAAGCTTAATTGTAAAAAGATTGGAGAAAAAAGGATTTTTAGCCATAGAGAGGAGGCGGGTATGGAGGGATATATGGGGGAAGGTTATCTATTTTTCAGGAGGGCTACCCCATTTAGACAGATATCAATCAGCCATAGTAGCTACACTTGTACAAGGCCTTTATGCAAGGTGTTTTCGTGCCTTTCTTATTCAGGGGGCAGAAGGTAAGGCCAAGGTAGATATCTATTTACACATTTTAAACGAGGCACTAAAGATTGGTCTTACTGGCCTAGTATTAGTGCCCGAGATTACCCTGATTACCGAGCTAGAGGGGGCATTTAGGAGGCACTTTGGTGATAAGGTGGCCATCTTCCACAGTGGGCTCTCTCAAGGTGCAATCTTTGATGCCTGGGAGCGGATTAGGCAAGATAAGGCAAGGATTGTTTTGGGGACCCGTTCAGCCATATTTTCCCCTATAAAAGATTTGGGTATAATCATTATAGATGAGGAGCAAGACGACTCCTACAAACAGGAGAGTGGGATAAGATACCATGCAAGGGATCTGGCATTTGTACGTGCCCAAAAGGCCCATTGTCTATTAGTCCTAAGTTCAACTGCCCCATCTGTAACCTCATTTTATTCTGCCCTCTCTGGAAAGTATTATTATCTTCCCTTAAAGAGGGATAAGGCCCACTTGCCTAAGTTACACATCCTAGATATGAGGAAGGAGGCCTTAATAAGGCCATACCTCTCCAGATTTTTGTTAAAAAGGATCAAATTTTACCTCAAAAAAGGGGAACAGATATTGCTATTTTTAAACCGTCGTGGTTTTGCCAGCTTTGTCTTTTGCCCTGATTGTGGTTATGCATTTAAATGCCCAAATTGTGCTATAGGCCTTACGTATCACCTGAGAGAAAAAAGGCTTATTTGTCACTATTGTGGTTATTCTGTACCTGCCCCTGCCATTTGCCCAAACTGTAAAGGGTTTAATGTAAGACACTTGGGCCTGGGTACAGAGGGGCTAGAGGAGGAGCTAAAGTCAATTTTGCCAAAGGCACACATTAAGAGATTAGATAGCGATGTGGCCAAAAGAAGGAAAGAACGCCTTAAGATCTTAAAGGAATTTTATGAGGGAGAGATAGACATCCTCGTGGGCACCCAAATGATTGCTGGCTACCACTTCCAAAGGATTGGTCTAGTGGGCATTATCTTGGCAGATATTTCTATAAATATCCCTGATTTTTTAGCAGCAGAACGTACTTATCAAATCATAAATCAAATTGCAGGCTACAGCAGAAGTGAGTTAATCATTCAGACCTATAACCCAAATCATTATGCACTTACCTTCTTTAAAAGGGGAACCATGGACTTCTATTTTAAAGAGGGCACCTTGCGAAAGAAATTGCTTTACCCACCATTTAATCGTTTGATAAATCTGCGCTTTGAAGGAAATAGACATGAGCTCGTAAAGGAGTGTGCACATAAGGTGGCAACTGTGGCATTTGAGCTTAAAAAACAAAGTGAATATCAAGATATTCATGTATTGGGACCTGCCGAGGCCCCGGTGTTTAAAATAAAGGGAAGATATAGATGGCAAGTATTATTAAAGGGAGAGAGGGTAAAGACTCTTCACAAATTTTTTGGGGATTTAATAGATAGGGTAAAGTGTCCAACTAGGGTGAAATTTGTAATAGATGTAGACCCAATAAACATAGTATAGCCCAAGGAGGCCATTTTGTCCCTTGGCACAAGACTCATTCTGGGCTATCATATTTTTTACAGTGGATAATTTAATGTCAAATATTTCCTTAGTCCCATTTAATAAGATTGAAAAGGAGATTTTAGAATACTTAAAGCAAAATCTATCAAAGATATTTGATGTAGAGGTAGATGAAAGACCCCCAATCGGTATCCCAAAGAGCTATGACAAAAGGAGAAGGCAGTATCTGTCTTGGCCATTTCTAGAGGCACTCTCTGAAATAAGGCTATCTTCAGAATATGTCTTGGGGATTACAGAGGTAGATTTATTTGTACCTCAATTAAACTTCATATTCGGTGAGGCAGCCCCTATGCTTGGTATAGCGGTCATCTCCTTAGCAAGGCTACGTCCATCCTTTTATGGCCTAAAAGAGGACAGAGAGATCCTAAAACAGAGGGCACTAAAGGAGGCCGTACATGAGTTGGGCCACCTCTTAGGTCTAAAACACTGCCCTGACCCAAAATGCGTTATGCACTTTTCTAATACCTTAATGGATACAGACATAAAGGGATATAATTTCTGCCCAAGCTGTGGGAGGAAAATAGATATTGCTAAAAAGGGAAAGTTTTTGTAAATAAAGATTATGAGGGCTATATGGAAAGGACACTTAAGGTTTAGCCTGGTTACTATACCCATCCAGGTCTATAAGGCAACAAGGGCAAAGGGTCTCCCCCTCCACCTATTGCACCGTCCGTGCATGAGTCGGATAAAATACCAACACTACTGCCCTGTTTGTGACAGGCCTGTTTCAAATGATGAGCTTGTTAAGGCCTATGAGTACAGTAAGGGGAAATATGTAACCATAGAGGATGAAGAGTTAGAGAAATTAAAGATCTCCTCCAACAAGGTAATCAATATCCTATATTTTACAGAAAAGACCGAGGTACCGCCGCTTTATTTCAGAGACGCATATTATCTAATCCCACAGGAAGAGCCGGCCCTAGAGGCATTTTCCCTTCTAAGGAGGCTACTTGAGGAGAAGGAGAAGGTGGCCATTGCAAAGTTGACTATGCGTCAGCGTGAGCACATTGTCTGTATTGAACCCTGGCAGAATATACTCTCTATGAGGACCCTTTATTATGCAGATGAGATTCAGAATGTCGCTGATTTGCCCTATTCTGAGGCGAAGGCAAGGCTTGAGCCAGGTGAGATAGAGCTAGCAAGTACACTGATTGAACACATGACAAGGCCATTTGACCCAAAGGAGTTTGAAGATGGGTACCACAAGGCCCTGAGTGAGCTTATTGAGGCAAAGATAGAGGGAAAGGAAGTGGCTGTAGAGAGGGAGGCCGAAAAGGAGAAGGTGCTCAATTTGATGGAGGCACTAAAAAGGAGCATTGAGGCCGAAAAGGCCCTACTTCCAAAGAAGGGTGTGGTAGAGGCCAAGGCAAAGGCCACTAAAGAGAAAAGGCGTAGGCGCAAGGCTTAAGATATGTCATGGATGGAGAAGGGGTTAAGGCCTATGCTGGCCCAGACCGCCCCTTATCCATTTGATTCAGAGGACCATATATTTGAGATAAAGTGGGATGGTACACGCTGTCTGGCATTCTTGTCAAAAAAGACACGCCTTCAAAACAGGCGGTTGATGAACATTACATACCGTTATCCTGAATTGAATGGGCTCTATAAGGCAGTAAATGCAAAGGAGGCAATTTTGGATGGCGAATTGGTTGTATTTTCTGATGGGAGGCCAAATTTTAATTTGTTGCAAAGGCGTGATCACGAGGAGTCACCTCAAAAGATTAAACAACTCTCTAAGATCTATCCTGCTACCTTTGTTGCATTTGATATTGTCTATCTAAACGGAATGATACTTACAGAAAGACCACTTTGGGAGAGAAAACAAATACTCAAAGACATTATTAAGGATTCCTCACTCATTTTAGTCACTGATTTTATAAAAAAAGATGGAAAAAGGTACTTTTCCCTTATAAGGGAGGCAGGGCTAGAGGGGGTAATGGCAAAGGAGATAAATAGTCCTTACCTCTTTGGGAAGAGGTCAAAGTACTGGCTAAAGATAAAGACAAAAGGCACTATGGTGTGTTATGTCTGTGGTTATACAATAGGAAAGGGGGAGAGGGAAAGGACATTTGGGGCATTGCTCTTGGCCACACAGGAGGATGATGTGTACCTTTATAGGGGAAGGGTGGGAACCGGTTTTACCCATGAAAGGCAGATAGAACTACTCTCTTTATTAAGGCCCCTTACCTGCAAAAGACCACCCCCACTTAAGAACTTTGAGCCATTTTCCTTAAGGATTGTATGGGTGAGGCCAAAGATCCGTGTCCTTGTTGAATTTAAGGAGATTACTGAAAAGGGCCACCTCCGTGCCCCCAGTTTTAAGGGTGTAGTCAATGGATAAGTTTAACAGAACAACCATTGCCAAGATGTTTGGTATATCCCCTAACCGTTTGTATTACTGGGAAAAGACCAACCTCATAAAGCCAGGGGAATTTTATACATTTAAGGACCTGGTAAGTATTAAGACAATCTTAAACCTCAAAAAGAAGGGGATCTCTTTACAGAGGATAAGGCATCTATTAAAGCAGGTAAAAATGAGGACACCCTATCTGCGCTTTCCCTTGGCTGAACTTAAGTTTGAGGTAAAGGGTAAAAAATTGTATATCTCAAAAGAGGGGATAAAGTTTGACCCATATGGCCAGATCTATTTGGATTTTGATAAAGAGACGGCTGAGGTAAAATCAGTAGGGGATTTCCTCACCGCCGAGGACTGGTTTGAGCGTGGTTGTCGCTTAGATGACACACCAGAGACAATTAAGCAGGCAGAGGATGCATACCTGCAGGCCCTGCATCTAGACAAGCACTTTGTGCCTGCCATGATAAATTTGGGAAATGTCTACTACCTTCAAGGAAAGATTGAGAATGCAGCCATGTGGTATCAATTGGCCATAAAGGAGGACCCAGAATCCCCTGAGGCACACTTCAATTACGCAAATCTCTTAGAAGAAAAGAAGGCTATAGAAGAGGCAATATCACACTACCAAGTGGCCATTGTTTTAAGGCCAGATTTTTTAGAGGCCCATTACAATCTTGCCCTCCTCTTTGAGAGGATAGGCCAACCACTTAAGGCCCGTCGTCATTGGGAGGCATATCTAAACCTTTGCACAGATGAAGAAGAGAGAAAGAGGATTAAGGACTTTTTAGAAAAGAAAGAGGAATGAAACCCATCATCTTAGGCACAGCAGGGCACATTGACCATGGAAAGACTGTCCTAATAAAGGCACTGACAGGCATAGATACAGATAGGCTAAAGGAGGAAAAGCTTAGGGGAATTACTATAGAATTGGGCTTTGCCTTCTTAAGGCTGCCAAGTGGTGGGCTTGTTGGGATCATAGACGTACCCGGTCATGAGAAGTTTGTACACCACATGGTAGCAGGGGCATCAAGCATGGATTTGGTGGCCCTGATTATAGCTGCAGATGAAGGGATAATGCCACAGACCCGTGAGCATTTAGAGATTTGCTCACTCCTTAAGGTAAAAAGGGGATTGGTAGTAATTACAAAGATTGATTTGGTGGATGAGGAGTGGCTGTCCCTTGTAGAAGAGGATATAAGGGAATTTATAAAGGGCACATTCCTAGAAGATGCACCCATTGTCAAGGTATCGGCAATAACAGGGGAAGGCATCCCTGAACTTATAAATACCTTAGATACCCTAGCAAGGGAGATAGAGCCAAAATCCAGCATAGGCCTTTTTCGTCTCCCTATAGACAGGGTCTTTACCATGAAGGGGTTTGGTACAGTAGTAACTGGTACTACCATCTCAGGGAGGGTCAAATTGGGTGAGCCCTTAATGGTCTATCCAAAGGGAAAGAGGACAAAGGTAAGGGGGCTACAGGTACATAACAGGGATGTAGAAGAGGCGATAGCTGGCCAAAGGACGGCCATAAACCTTCAGGGCATAGAGAAGGAGGAGATAGAAAGAGGGGATATACTGGCCCCACCCGATACACTAATACCCTCTTATATGTTGGATGGTGTCCTAGAGATACTGCCAAGTGCAAAAAGGGCATTTAAAAACAGGACATTTGTCCGCCTCCACTTAAATACTGCAGAGATCATGGGTTATGCAATACTCTTAGACAAGCAGGAGATCGCCCCAGGGGAAAGTGGGTATGTTCAATTTCAATTGGAAAGGCCTACAGTGGCCCTCCCAGGGGATAGATTTGTCATCCGTTCATACTCCCCCATTTATACGCTAGGGGGAGGGGAGATCCTAAATCCAATGCCAAAAAGGCACAAAAGGATGCGTCCCCCTGTGATAAGGGATCTAGAGATAGTAACAAGGGGCAGCAAGGAAGAGATTATAGAGACACATCTAAGGGAGGCAAAATTTAAGGGGCTGAAAAGGTCTGAGCTTTGTGTGCTTACAAACACATTTAGTGAGGGCATAGATAGATATTTAGATAAATTGATGGAGAAAGGGAGGATCTATGTTATCTCTAGTGAGGAAAATCGCTATATTCACTCTGAATTTGTGGAGAAGGCAAAGAAAGAGGCCATCGGATACCTCAAAAACTTTCACAGGGAGAGGCCATTAATTCAGGGTCTAAAAAAGTCTGAACTAAGGACAAAGGGACTTCCATTTATCGATGATGCATTCTTTGATTTCTTATTAAAGGACTTGGGGGATAAAATCTGCCAGCAGAGGGATTTGGTATGGCTAAAGGGCCATAAAATCAGCCTGACAGAGGCCGATAAAAGATTGAAGGATAAGGTCTTCTCTATAATAAACAAGGCAGGTTTTTCCCCGCCAACACCAAAGGAGTTAGCACAGAGATTCAATGTACCTGTTGAGAAGGTAAGGGAAATTATAGGAATATTGGTAAATGAGAGGTCACTTATAAAGATAAAGGAGGATATGTATTGTAATGCAGATTTGATGGAGGACTTAAAGGAGAGATTGAAGAGATTTATTACCGAACACGATGGCATTACCCCATCTCAGTTTAAGTCCTTGATAAATGCATCAAGAAAATACGCAATTCCCCTCCTAGAATACCTTGACTCCATAAAATATACTATCCGCCTCGGCGACAAGAGGACACTGAGAAATGAAAAATTATGAAAATTGTGCAAAATTGCGGGGACGACTTGAAGAGGTGAAAAATATGAATGAAAGAAATATAATCTTTGAGGATAAACTAGAAAATAAAAAAAGGATTTGAGAAAAAGTCTATTTAATAAACTCAGGGATAAATTTCCAAGCTACAAATATGATATTGAAGTTCCAGTTCCTGAGGTGGACCCCAAAAAGACTTCATCATTATAACCCTTCTGTAGTTGCTAGGGCATTGGCTGATATATCTGCCTTGCATCCCAAGTTGAAGGTGATCTTTGCTCACAGCAGGAAGGGGGCCAATGAGTGGTGCCGCAGGTATTTTGAGTCTGTGTATTATCACTTGCTTCAGGAAAAAAGTCCACCGCAGGTGAGAGAAACAGTGGGTATTTATACAGGAGCAGAGCCTTTTCCTTTTGATCCTTTGATGATCCTGAAGGCCCATTTTCCCCATTTGCCTGAGACCTTTACAGTGGGTGATTTGAGAAAGGCATTTCCCCAGATTTCAGATAACTTTATCAGGTCATTTTTAAAGGAAATGAAGAAAAGAGGGACTATTATTTGTATAAGACGGGGCTCCCTTTCTTACTGGAAAAAGGTCATCGCTTGATGAGCAATGAAATTAATGCCTTGCTACATGAGTTTTGAAGAAGGAGGCTTTGTTCCTTCTAGACGAGGGGAGGGAATTTTACCAAAATTCTTTTCATATTCCTCAATATGGTGTTTAAGCCAATTCAAAAAGACCTTTGCCTGTTCTGGGGACATTGTGATCTCAACCTGAAGTTCCCTCAGTATCATTGGCTGTGTTTTTCCCATAAAGGTCTCTTCAGAGATATCCTCATAGCCCTCTCTAAAAAATATCATCTTAAATTCAAATGGAGTGTGACCACCATAGACACCAGATGAGTAGAATCTTCTAAAATTTGGATCCTTCCTTACTATAAATTTTGGCTTCTCTTTCATCTTTCCCCCACTATTAATATCATGCAGGCCTATTTTTAACAGAAGAAGAAATAAAAAAACAAGGAAACTTTAGGGCATTATCAAAAGTTAGTAATGGGAACCAACATCTATAACTTTTTTAGTACCCTTAGCCTCCGTCTCTCACGTTTAGAAAGTCGGTGGGAAGGCCCCTTTTTCTTATGGACAATCTTAGATGGATGATCCCCTTTAGTTGCCCCCTTTCCATAAATGGCCATCTCCAATTTTGACATAAACTCGGCGGATAAAACGGCATTTGCATTATGACGTTCTGCAAATGAGACAATCTCTTTGTCTGAACTAATCACTATCAGGTTAGACTGTCTTTCCACAATCTCCTTAATTACATCATCTGCCTTTTGCCCCCTCCCTGAATAAATAACAGTAATGGCACCAACTTTCTCCTTTTGTAAAGAGAGGTGCTTACCATGTTCACCATCGAATACCACGGTAATATCATGTCTTTTAAGACGGCGATATGCCTGGAGGTATCTAATCAATGCCTCCCTTCCAGCCTCTAGGCTCTCTAGTTCAATCTGACTCAAAGTAGGGGATTGGCGAATGAGGTTATAGCCATCAATAACCAACTTCATCTTTATTATGAATCTGTTTTAATAATTGGTTTACAGAATCTCTCTTTCTCACTATATATACACCCACAATACTGCTGTCTATACATATTGAGCCTTTTGGAAACCTCAATTCCCTCCTTCCATCCTACCCTGAAGTCTTCATATAAAAACGGGACCCCATACTCCTTGCCTAGGCTTTTCCCAATATCAACGATCAATTCATGATTTTGAAACTTGCTATATAGCAATGTGGTGGTAAATGCATTAAATTTCCCCTTTTTTGCAATCTGGGCCGTTGCCTTAAGGCGGGTGTGGTAACAGAAACGGCATCTATTCTCTTCCCTAAAGACCGCCCCCCGAAGAAAGAGCTCTAGGTCATATCTATCCCGCCAAATCATACGTAAATTGATGCTATTTGCATAATCCCTTACTGCCTCTAGCCGACGCCTATACTCAGTAAATGGATGGATATTTGGATTATAAAAGAAACCAAAGACCTCCATGCCCTTTTCCCGCAGTACCTTCACAGGATAGATTGCACAAGGGGCACAGCAGATATGTAGCAACACCTTCATTTTAATGGAAAATTTAACTTTCCTTACAGATTGAGTCAACCCAAAAATTGCAAATAAAAAAATATAGGTTAAATTTTCCTATGCCTTTAATAAAACTATTGATCATCTTTTTTGGCCTAATATTACTCCTTAGAAGGAATTGGTTATTAGGGCACTGCCTATTTTTGGCCTCGCTCACCTTGGCCCTGTGGCAAGGCATAGGCCCTATTCGGATTTTTCTTATATTTCTAAAGGCAATCTCAGATGCCCAGAATCTATTGTTGAGCTGTATCATTCTATCTATTCTTATCTTTGCCCACAGTTTAAGCAAAACAGGCCAACTAAAGAGGATAATCAAGGCCTATCAAGGTATCTTTCCCTGGCCCCGTTTTAATCTCATGACATTGCCTGCCCTTGTTGGCCTCTTGCCCATGCCAGGAGGGGCTGTCTTTTCTGCCCCCCTTATAGAGGGATTAGGTAGACAATATGGCATTTCCTATGTACGTCAGGCCATCATAAATTACTGGTTTCGCCATATCTGGGAATATACATGGCCTTTATATCCAGGCCTTCTCTTGGCGAGCCATTTGGGGGAGGTAGAAATCTACCGCCTTATCTATATCCAACTCCCCCTTACTATAATGGCATTTTTTCTAGGTTACCTATTTTATCTCTCACGGCCCTTAGATATACACTTATCTAATAGAGAGGGCAATTTTTTTAATTTTTTAAAAGAAATGGCACCTATATTGACAGCGGTCATCTTCGCCATCTCCTTTGAGGCAAAAATACACTTTTTGCCTAGAGAGATAGCCATTGCCGTGGCTGTTTGGATAGGTATCTTTTGGGTCTGGTTAAAGCAAAGGATAAGTATCTCACAACTTAAGGCCATTTTTGGGGATAGCACCCTGATTAAGGTACTTTACGCAGTGCTCTCTATCTTTTGTTTTAAGGAGATTATCAATGAAAGTAACATTGTATTAGATGCTAGCCATCTGTTGACAAAGTGCCATATCCCATTGTTTCTTATTGCCTCAGTTATTCCTTTTCTGGTAGGTCTAGTCATTGGCCTGACCCTGGCCTTTGTCGGTACCACATTTCCGCTCATTACTGCCCTAATCCATGCCCTTCATGTACCCGTCCTACCCTATATATCCTTGGCCTTTAGTTGTGGTGTAATAGGGGTATTGCTCTCTCCAATGCACCTTTGTTTTGTCTTAAGCCTAGAATATTTTCATGTACCCTTTGATGAGACTTACAAAAGGCTCTATTTGCCATGTATCTCTATGATTTTGTTTATCTTTATGTGGTTTCTATTCCTAATTTTTTGATAATTTCCTTTAACTTTTCCTTTATCTCATTAAGGTCTAGGGTATGTAACTCTCTATTTTCCATAATGATCTTTCCATCTATTATAGTAGTAATTACATCACTGCCAGTTGCTGAATATACAAGATGGGAATATGGATTATAAATAGGGATTAGATGAGGCCTGTTTAGATCAATGACAATTATATCTGCCCTCTTCCCTGCCTTGAGTGTACCAATTTCATTTAAACCCAAGGCAATTGCCCCATTTATAGTGGCCATTTTTAAGACCTCCTCTGCCTTCATAATCTCTGGATCAAGATTTTTGACCTTATGAATCCTGGCAGCGGTCCCCATCTCTAAAAACATATCTAAATCATTGTTGCTGGATGGGCCATCTGTGCCTAAAGCAACAGTTATGCCACTTTCCAAGAGTTTAGGGATAGGGGCAATGCCAGAGGCCAGTTTTAGATTGCTCTCTGGATTATGCACTACATTTACTTGATGCTTTGCCAAAAGTAAAATGTCCTCCTCTGTAAGTATCACACAATGTGCAGCAATAAGCCTCTTGTCTAATATACCAAGATTATGCAGATGCCTAACAGGGGTGCAGCCATATCTCCTCTTTATCACCTTTACCTCCTCTTCTGTCTCTGAAAGGTGGATAATAAGGGGGGTAGAATACCTCTCTGCTAAATCCCTTGCCCTTTTAAGCAAATCCGGTGAGCAGGTAAATAGGGCATGGGGTTCTACAGCCACACTTATCAATGGGTTTTCCTTCCATTTATTAATGAGTTCTTCTGTATATCTAAAGCCATTTTCTAAGTCCCCATAATTTGGGGAAGGGAAGTCATAAAGTACCTCACCTACAACTGCCCTTATACCCGCCCTGTTTGCTGCCTCGGCCACTTGGTCAGAAAATAGATACATATCGCAAAAGGTAGTTGTGCCAGAGAGTATCATCTCTGCACAACCAAGCAGGCTCCCCCAATACACCATCTCGGCAGTCAATTTTCTTTCAGCAGGGAATATATACTCATTAAGCCACTCCATCAGTGGGAGGTCATCTGCAAGGCCACGAAATAGGGTCATAGCAATGTGGGTATGGGCATTAATAAGTCCTGGCATAATAAGGCCATGTCCATATTCTAATCTCCTTTTAGGAAGGTACCTTTCTTCTAATATGTCTTTTTTGCCTATATCAAAAATAATATTACCCTTGGTGACTATAGCGCCATCTTCAATTATACCCTGATTGGTTAAGGTAAGGATAAAGGCACCTGAGACTAAAAGATCAACCTCTTTCATGCTAATCTAGAGAAATCGCAGATATAAAGGCCTCTACCAACCTTATAACCTTTGGTTCTGTTTCTCCTGCAACAGCAATTACCTTTTCAATGGGGACGGGTTTATAATTATCTGGCAGGTTGACATTTGTAATCACTGACAGGCCCAAGATACGTAGCCCACTATGTACCCCTACAATGACCTCTGGGACAGAGGACATCCCCACAGCATCTGCCCCTATAAGCCTCAAGAACCTAGTCTCTGCTGCAGTTTCCATACTAGGCCCTGCTAAAGCTACATAGACCCCCTTGTGTACCTTGATTCCTTCCTTTAGGGCAATCTCCTCCATTAACTTGATAAAATTTCTATCATATGGTTCTACCATATCAGGGAATCTAACCCCCCAGCTATCAATATTTGGCCCCCTTAGGGGGTTGTCCCCCATAAGATTGATATGATCTGTAATAATCATGATATCCCCTGCTTCAAATAGGGGATTTAGGCCACCTGCTGCATTTGATATGATAAGGACTTCTATGCCCAATTCAGCCATCACCCTTATAGGGAAGGTAATCTCCCTCATAGAGTAGCCCTCATAGTAATGGAGACGACCCTCAAAGGCCAAAATGGGTTTTTCACCCAGATACCCTGCTATAATCCGACCTTTATGACTTGGTGCGGTAGAAATGGGGAAATGAGGTATGTCTTTATATAAGACAACGCCCTCTTTTTTAATCCTCTCTGTAGCCTTGCCTAGCCCTGTACCTAAAATAATGCCTATCTTGGGGGAGATGCCTATTTTTTCTTTAATAAATTGGCTGGCCTCTTCTACCTCTTTTTTATAATTCAATATTTCTTCAATCAATTCATTGCCTAAGACTCAATAATCTTTCCTTCTCTAAGTGCTCAACCGCACTAGCCTGACTGATTTTGTAGAGGCAGGCAATTTGATCCACATTGTTTTTCTCAAAAGGCATTTATTTTATTACAATAACCTCTATTTAAAATCAAGTTTTCAATAGATAAAACAGACAAAGTAAGGATAGAGACCTACAAAAGAGGGTTTCTGGATTGTACTTCCATAATTTAGACCTTTTGTAGGCTTTAAAAATGGCGGAAGCGTATGGGAATCGAACCCACCAACGACACCCCTGCGTGCCGTTCACTGGATTTGAAGTCCAGGGGCCCCACCAGGGGCCATCCGCTTCCACCCTTTAAAAATCAATGTTTTCACGCATCTGATGGTTTTGTGATCTAATAATTGCCGGATAACTTTCACCACTCTTTGAATTTTTAATATAAATATAACTCTTATCAAAATCAATATCTCGCCACTTTAAATTTAAAGTCTCATTTTTCTTCAGGCTGTGAAAATCTTTAGAGTTCTTGACTTAAACCTCTTTATAAATTGATCCTCTTGACCCAATTCTATATATATTTATCACATCATTTTTAATCAAATAGATAACCCTATAATCCCCTACTCTTAGACTTCTAAATGGTAATTTACTTCCTTTTAAAGCCTTTCCCTGATAAGCATCTAACATTAAATTACCTATATGGTCCAATATTTGTTTTGCCATTTTAGAAGGTATCTTTTGGAGTTCCTTTACAGCCTCTTTATGCCAGCGGATTTTATACATCTATCTTTTTTATAACCTTTTCATGGTCTACAAAATCATCCTTAGTTGCTGTTAAGGCCCTATACTCGGCTATTTTTAAATCTAAATTTTCTAAATAATTTCTTAAAGCCTCATTTATAATTGAATTTTTAGACCTTTTAACCAAATTTGAAAATTCATTTAAGGCTTGCATTAAAGGTGCTTCAAGGTGAACCGTTGTTGTTATCTTTCGCATAATTATCTCCTAAAATTTTTGATATCATTTGATATCACATAAAAGGGGTTTTGTCAATAATAACTGATAAAATCCTTATTCTAAGGCTTTGGAAAAGGCAACAACTCGGCAAACGCTTTGTATAGTCTTATAAATTAAATGTTTGCAACTTATTAATAAATCATATAAAGATATTATGACTTAAGTGAATTGTCAAATTTGAAAGGGATGAAAATCGTATTGGGCAAAAAAGCAGGATTTTGTATGGGGGTAAGAAGGGCAATAGATTTGGTATTTAAAACGGCAAAGGCCTATAAAGGTAAAAAGATTTATACGTTAGGCCCCATTATCCACAACCCTCAGGTGTTAGAACTCTTAAAGGCACAGGGGGTAGATGTAATATCCCAACCGCAGGAGGCAGCGAAAGACAGTGTAGTGGTCATTAGGGCCCATGGCATTTCCCCTCAATTGAATAAATTACTTAAGCAATCTCAGGCAACGGTAATAGATGCCACCTGCCCTAGGGTAAAAAAGGTTCAACAAATCATTAAGACATTTTGGAAGAGGGGATATTCGGTCATCATTATTGGGGAAAGAGATCACCCCGAAGTAAAGGGTCTTATGGGCTTTGCCCAAAATGAGGCCTTTGTAATAAATAAATTAGAGGATGTCTATAATCTACCTCCCTCTTTAAGGCCTGTGGTGGTGGCCCAGACTACCCAGAATGAAAGGTTCTTTCAGCAAATAGCAAATGCCATTAAAGAGCGTTACCCAAATGCAAAGATATTTGATACAATTTGTCATTCCACACAAGAAAGACAAAAAGAGGTAATGGAAATAGCCAAAGAAGTTGATGCATTTGTAGTAGTAGGAGGTAAAATCAGTGGTAATACAAAGCGTCTTGCCCAAATTGCAAGTGCCTCTGGGGTGAAGACATATCATATTGAGACAGAGGATGAACTGGTAGAAGATGAGATAAAAAGGTTTAAAAAGATTGGTGTAACCGCAGGGGCCTCTACCCCAAATTGGCTTATTAGACGAGTAATATTCAGGTTAGAGGAGATTCTATCTACTGCTACACCCTTTTCCCTCCTCTATAGGATATTAAAATTGGCCTTACTTAGCAATTTTTGGGCAGCCTTGGGGGGGGCTGGCCTGGCCATTGTAGGTATTACCCTCCTTGATCTAGAGATGAATGTCTCACCAGTAGTGGCCTTGGCCTACCTTTGGGCCATGCATTTACTAAATCACTTTACTGATTTAAAGGCCACAAATCTCACAGAGCCAGCTAAGGTAAGATTTTATAAAAGACATATTTGCCTTTTCATTATATTGGGTTTGATAGGCCTCTTTTTATCTTTAATATTGGTTTTCAATAATTTGTGGGCATTTTTATTTATGATTTTTATGGTCATTTCAGGATTGATTTATAATCTAAAAGTACCCTTGCTAAGACGTAGACTCAGGGATATCCCAGGTTCAAAGACCATAATGGTGCCCCTTGCCTGGGGGTGCTTAGGTACGGTTTTTCCTTTGATATTAAATTATACATCTTTATTGCCTAGATCCCTACTTGTATTTTTTTATATAACATCTATAGCCTTTATCCGGACCATGACCCTTGATCTCTTAGACCTTCAAGGGGATCAAATGGTGGGGAGGGCAACACTCCCTATTATTTTGGGGGAGAGGCTGGCCATCAAAGTACTTTATCTGACTACTATAGGTATAATCATTATGACCTTTTTGTGCGTCTTATTAAATGTATTCCCCAAGCTGGGATTGGCCTATGGCATAGTGCTAATCTTTTTCTTCTATTATCTTTTAAAGATAGGGAGAAGGGATATAACACCAGGCATCGTATCAGAGGCCACTATGGATGGCCAGCTTATATCTATGGGCATTATTAGCCTTTTGGGGAGAGTTATTTGAAGGTAATTCCATTTTCAAAAAGAAAAAATGATAAAGATAGGGCATGGGTAGAGGTGTTCTTCACCCCTTTAGAGTATGAGGCCTATATCATTTATGGCCTGCTCAAGTCACGTGGGGTCCCTTGTCATATCCAGCGTTTAAAACACCTGCCCCACCCTGTGGATCTTGGCCAATTGGGTGGATTTCACATCTTGGTACCCAGTATTTGGGAGAAGATAGCAAAGGGTATTATAGAAAATGCTGGTTAGTGTAATCATTCCTACATATAATAGGGCAAATTTTTTAAAGGAGGCCATAGATTCTGTATTAAATCAAGACTATAAAAATTTTGAATTAATTGTGGTAGATGATGGCTCAACAGATGAAACCACCTCTGTGCTCAAAGGATACTATGATAAAATAAAATATATTCGTATCCCCCATCAGGGTGTAAGCAGGGCCAGGAATGTAGGCATTGAGCAAGCAAAAGGGGGGCTTATTGCATTTCTTGACTCTGATGACCTTTGGATGCCCAAGAAATTGAGTATACAAGTAGAATTCTTTAAACAGCATCTTGATGCCCTAGTCTGTCAGACAGAAGAGATTTGGATAAGGAATGGGAGGAGGGTAAATCCAAAAAAGTACCACATAAAGCCATCAGGGATGATATTTGAGCAGTGTTTAAAAAGGTGCATGGTGAGCACCTCATCTGTTATGGTACGCAGGTCATTATTTGAATCAATTGGTGTGTTTGATGAATCATTTTATGTCTGTGAGGATTATGAAATTTGGCTCCGTGTCTCTGCAAGGTATCCCATCTATCTCCTAAGGGAGGCATTGGTGATAAAGAGGGGGGGACACAGTGATCAACTCTCTAAGACACCTTGTCTGGACAAGTGGCGGATTAGTGCCATTGAAAAATTGTTAAGTAAAAATACCCTTTCCCCCTCCCAACGTCATTTGGCCATAAAGGAGATGGCCTTAAAGTGCAATATCTATGGAGGTGGTTGTATAAAAAGGGGAAGATTAAAAGAAGGTCTTTATTATCTCAACCTCCCCAAGAAATATACTCAATCCCTACCTTAAGGCGCCTTTTATCTTTTCGGCAGCGGCCTTAATCTTTTCCATATCGCCTGGGATCATCTCCCAAGAGACCTTTAGTGCATCACCTTCTCTTCTTGGGATGAGATGGACATGCAGGTGTGGTACCATCTGCCCGGCCAGTCTGCCATTTAGTTGGACTACTGTAAGTGCCTCTGGTTTCAACGATTCTTTTATAGCCCTTGCTATCTTGTGTGCTACCTCCATTACTGCCAATAGGTCCTTTGCCTCAATCTCAAAAATATTTTCAGCGTGTTTTTTTGGTATGACCAAGGTATGGCCATCATTTATTGGATTGATGTCCATAAACGCCAGTACACTTTCATCCTCATAGACCTTCACTGCTGGTATCTCCCCTTTAACAATCTTACAAAAGATACAATCCCCCATGTCTTCCTCCTAATCTCTGTGTTTCAATAAATATGCCTCAATAAACTCATCTATCTCCCCATCCAAAACGCCCTCTACCTCCTTTACCTCTATTTGGGTGCGGTGATCCCTTACCAATTTGTATGGATGCAAGATGTAAGACCTTATTTGATTCCCCCAGGCAATCTCCTTTTGTGTATTGTAGATGGCCCTCTTTTTTTCCTCCCTTTTTTTCTTCTCTAAATCATAGAGACGGGACCTCAAGATCATTAAGGCAATTTCCTTATTCCTGTATTGGGACTTTTCGTTTTGACACTGAACAGAGATGCCTGTGGGCAGGTGTGTGATACGTACAGCCGATTCTGTCTTATTCACATGCTGCCCCCCAGGGCCACTTGCCCTAAATGTCTCAATCCTCAAATCGCTATCCTTTATTTCAATCTTGATCTCATCGCTTACCTGAGGGTATACAGATACGGCTGCGAAGGAGGTATGGCGACGTCCACTTACATCAAATGGAGAGATGCGAATTAATCTGTGAATGCCACTCTCTGCCTTCAGGTAGCCATAACTGTATTCACCCTCTATCAAGAATGTCACATTTTTGATACCAGCCTCGTCTCCATATAGGATATCCATTATTTTTGTGTGAAACTTCCTCCTCTCTGCCCACTTAATATACATCCTCAAAAGCATCTCTGTCCAATCTTGGGCATCTGTCCCCCCGGCACCAGCGTGGATCTCTACGATGGCATTGTACTTATCATCTGGGCTATTTAAAAGGGCATCTATCTGTAGCTTTTTTATCTCCTTTTTAAGACCCTTAAGGCCCTGCTCAACCTCTTTTAGGGCAAAGGCATCATTCTCTTCTAATGCCAATTGAAAAAAGAGCTCCAGTTCCTCTAATCTCTCCTTTTGTCTCCTCCAGGACTCGGTGATGTCCTCAAGTCTTCTCTTCTCTTGTAAAAGCCCCTTAAACTCATCAATTTTTTTCCAGACCTGCTGTTTTGATAAGATCTTGTGTAGCTCTTTTAGTCTATTTTCCTTCCCCTCAATGTCAAAGATAGCCCCCTAATTGTTTTAGACAGGTGCTTAATGATTCTAAACCTTCTTTAATTTCTTCCATAGTAGTCCCCCCAATTTCCAAAAACACTCAATAAATATAACACATAAGCAGGAGATGGCCAAGATGTCTCCATGTTTTGTATAAAATGTCCTCTCCTTTAAAATAGGCAATTCTTCACAAAAATATCCACTAGTAAATAAGGATGACCTATTGATTATCTCACCAGTTGGCTTAATAAATGCACTAAAGCCAGTATTTGCTGATCTGGCAATGCCCCTTCTATTTTCTACCGCCCTTATTGCCAACATGGAGAGGTGCTGGTAAGGGGCGCTAGTCCTCCCAAACCAGGCATCATTAGTGATATTTACCAATAGCAGTGCACCTTGCCTTACTAATTTCCTACTCAATTCTGGAAAGATCCCCTCAAAGCAGATCAACACACCTAATGGATATCTAAAACCACTTAGTAACTTAATGGTCCCGGGAGAAAAGTCACCAATTATATTCACTACATTTGGTAAAAAAGACAAAAGACGCCTGCAGGGGATATACTCTCCAAATGGCACCAAATGCACCTTATCATAATAAGACACAATTTTTCCTTCAAAATTGACTAAGTAGGCACGATTAAAGTACTTGACAGTCCCCTCTTTTGATTTGTAGGCTGGGCTCCCTAAAAGAAGGGGGATCTTTATCTGCTTGATTAGATTTAAAATACGTTTTTGATAAAGGGAAGGTTCTTGAAAGTAAAAGGGAATAGCGGTCTCTGGCCAAATAATAATCTCTGGCCTCCTCTTTGCTGCCTCCTTTGTTAAACCCTCATATATCTCAATAGTCCTTTCTTGAAATGCCTTTTTCCATTTCTGGGATTGGTCTATGTTCCCCTGTATTACTGCCAATTTTATCTTTGGTTGTGAGGCCATAAGCATTGATAGGTTATTTATCTCTCTTTTTCCATAGGACAATACACCCCCCATAATTAGCAGTAGAAATGCAATCCCTACAATCCCCTTTTTGGGGGTGTATATAAATTGAAAAAAAGTGGCATTTGCCAGCATTAGCAAGAATGATAATAGATATACCCCTCCTATATCGGCTATTTGGATAAATTTAAGCCACTTGTATTGGGAGTATCCTAAAAGCTCCCAGGGAAAACCTGTAAGAAAATTGGCCCTTACATATTCCAATCCCACCCAAATAGCACTGGCAGTAATAGGAAATAGCCAACTTTTCTTGTCCATACCCTGGACAAACAATGAGAATAAGGCAAAGTATAGACTTAGGTAAGTTACCAATAGCACTAGAAGAAAGATGCCAGAAAGATAAGATAGCCCTCCATATTTGACAGTAGCATATACGATCCAATAGAGGAGGCCAATGTATTGGACAGCCCCACAGAATAGCCCCAAATTAAAGGCCTTAGATAAACCTACGTTAGTTAAGGCAAAAAAGAGGGGAATAAAGGCTATCCAGGCTAGGGAATAAAATTTAAAGGGAGGAAAGATTAAGACAAGAAGGGACCCTGTTAAAAAGGCCAGTGCATATTTAGACATTAACTAGGATAAAATAAGGCCTCTGTAGATATACCAAATATCTGAGCAAGCTTTTTTAAATTTTTGTCCTTAGGAATAGATTTATTCTTTTCCCAGAGGTTGATGGTAATCCTTGCACACCCCATATGCCTTGCTAGTTCTGCCTGGGTCCACCCCTTAAGGCGTCTAAGCAGCCTTATCTTTTTTCCTACATCACCCTGACGATAGGCCCTACGATACTTAGAATCAAATGCCCGTGCAATGGCCTTTTCTAGTGTCTTTTTTGCAATCCTAACAATCTTAGCACACTCTGTATTTTTATCTTTGTAATAGAGTTGTTCTAGGAGCATGAAGGTTCTATAGGCTATATGTAGTGTATCTTTGTATTCTCTATGCAGTCGCCTCTCAAGTTTACCTGCAGGCAACAATCGACCACTTTGATCCTTGCATAAAGGTACAATATGCTCTTCCAGATACCTATTTACCAAGTCTTCCCAATTAGGTGTGCAGAGGGTATGTGTAGCCTTTAGTATCTTTTGCCTAACTGCCTCCCTTGTCAAACCATAGCCCTTACCAATTTCACTTAGTGTTTCTCCATAGAGATAGCGCCTAATGAAAAATACCCTTTCCTTCTCTGGAATTATTCGAGCCATTTCCTGAAGGATTTCACTAAATGGGGTCTTCATAAATTCTGCCTCTATCTCCCGCCAATTGTAAACAAATCGTGATAGCTTTTCCATTAAACTCTCAACGGATTTGTACCAGAGATTTCTAATGGCCAGGGCCTCCTTTACAGAGGTAGAGGCAAGGTTTCCTAGTGTTTTGATGTTTAACTCTGAACAAAGCTTTGCCTCACGTTCATTAAGCACTAAGCACTCTACTGGAAAGTCTTTAAATTGAGAAAGCAATCTTGGATTTGTCTTTTCCCCTAAATTTGCAAATTCTGTTAGTCGTCTCATTTCAATTAAAATATAATACTTTTTTTTGCCTTATGCAAGGCCTGTGCCAAAATTTTTTTCTTAAAATATATGTAGCAAAGATAATTGGGGGTTATGATGTCAGAGAAAAAGCCTCATATTCATGCTGGCATTTTTTCTAATATATTTTTTGCTAGTTGGGCAACACGCTGGCTGGCACCCGGTGTACCTAGACTATTTCTTACTACCCTTAGTGATTCTTTAATTTGCCTTAATTTTTCTGAATTTTCAAGGAAGTAAAGGGCTGTTTCGGCAATATTCTCTGGCCTTGCCTCATTTTGTAAAAATTCTGGGACAATCTTTTTCCCTGCAACCCAATTTACCAGCCCAATATAGGGGATATCAACCAATCTCTTGCCCAGGAAATAACTTACCCTTGAGAGTCGGTAGATGATAATAAAGGGTTTTAATAGGATGGCTGCCTCTAGCGTGGCTGTGCCTGAGGCCACCAGCAAAAACAAACACCTCCTCATAGTTTGATAATTATCCCCCTTAGATAATGTTATTTTAGATAGATTAAATTTATCCTTCAGCCACTTTATATCAATAGTAGGGGCAACAGGGAGGACAAATCTTAAGCCAGGCCTTTTTTTCATAATAATTTTGGAAGTTTCAATCATAATAGGCAAAATCTTCTTTATCTCGTTAGGACGACTGCCCGGCATAAGGCCAATTATAGGTTCTGAACTATTAGTGGGCTCAGGCATTATATCCAGTAGTGGATGTCCAACAAAACTTACCTTTATGTTGTATCTTTTATATAAGGCCTCTTCAAATGGGAGGATTACTGCCATTTCATCTACTAGGTTGGCAATCTTTTTAAGGCGTGACCTTCGCCATGCCCAAACCTGCGGGCCAATATAATAGAGCACTGGTATGCCCCTTTCCTTTGCCATTTTTGCTACACGCAGGTTAAAATCAGGATAATCAATGGGAATAAACAAAGAAGGTGGGCAATTATCAAATATGGTCTTTATCCGTTTCCACGCAAGCCAAATATCCTTCAGGTGTCCCATTACCTCAGTTATACCTACTACAGCCAGTTTCTCGGCAGGATAGACACATTTTAGCCCTGCCTCCCTCATTTGTGGCCCGCCAATGCCTAAGATATCAAGTTCAGGGACAAGGGACTTAAGCCTATAAATAAGGCCTGCCCCATGCAGGTCTCCAGAGGCCTCTCCAGCCACTAAAAGGATAGATTTTTTCATCTTATATTTTTAAATATTAGCGGAATAACTGACTAATCGCCTTTTAATCTGTTCATTGATAAAGAGGGCCAGCTCCAAGGCCCTTTTCCCCCCTTCACCACTTACTACCGGATGGGTCTCTCCCTTTATTGCCCTCAGAAATGAGATAAGTTCCTCCCTTAATGGGTCTGCTTTGGGGAAAGAAAGACACTTATTAGAGATACAATTTCCCTTTCTCTCAAAGAGATTTAGTTCATGCTTTGCATAATCCAACGAAAAATAGACATCCTTTTGAAAGATTCGAATCTTTCTCATCTGTTTGTTAGAGATTCGACTTGCTGTAAGGTTTGCTATACAACCTCCTTCAAATTCAAGCCGTACATTGGCAATGTCTATTTTAGGGGAGATTACAGGCACACCCACTGCCCTTACCTCCCGCAGGGGTGAATGGACAGCAGCCAAGACAATATCTAAGTCATGAATCATCAAATCAAGTACTACATCAACATCTGTCCCCCGCTTAGGAAATGGACTAATTCTATGCGATTCAATGAACAAAGGGTCCTTTAGTCTTTTAAAAAGGGCTATTACTGCAGGATTAAATCGTTCCAAATGCCCTATCTGAAGTACTACATTTTTCTCTTTTGCTAGGGCAATTAATTCCTCTGCCTCTTCTAAGCTAGTGGCCATTGGCTTTTCCAGAAGTACATGGATGCCATTTTTAAGACATAACTTTGCCACCTCATAGTGTGATGTGGTAGGTACTACCACACTTACAGCCTCAACCTCCCTCAGTAGGGATGAAAGCCCCTTAAATGCCTTACATCCATAGGTCTTAGCCACCTCTTGAGCACGGGAAAAGTCTATATCCATTACCCCAACTAGCCTTGCCTCATTTAAGGAGGCATATTTATCTACATGGTATCTTCCTAAATAGCCTACTCCTACTACACCTACCCTGATAGGCATATGGTCATTATAGCAAAGGGTATTTATATCCACAAGAAATGTTGCAAAATTGTTTACAGTTTGGCAATTTATATAGTATTATCAAGACCTAGATAAATATTTTGCTTGGAGGTGGATTTTGAAAGTAAAAAGGCCGCTTTTACCTATAGCAATAGTTATCCTCTTTGCCATTACTATTATATTTCTCTGGTCTACCTATTTTGAGACCAGTGCACCCAAGATAGTCCTCTTGCCCAAACCCGGTGAGTTTTTATCAGCAGAAAATACATTTAATATAATCATTAAAGAGAAAGGATGTGGCCTACGCGAAGTCAGTGTAGTCATTGAACAAGACAAATTTGAGCAAAGGGTATATCAAGAGGTCTATCCTGAAAAGGGGCAACTGCAAAAGAGGATAAAATTGGATATCTATCCACGAAAATTGGGATTGCACGATGGAAAGGCCGCTTTAAAGGTCTATGCAAGAGACCACTCTTTATGGCACTGGTTTAAGGGAAATTGCACTGAAATTGTCTACAATGTAAAGATTGATGCTACTTTACCAACAATTGAAGTCCTTACCCATTCTCACAACATCCGCAGGGGCGGGGCGTGTCTGATAGCCTACCGTGCCAATGAAGACCTTGTCAATTATGGCATAATGGAGGATACCCTATTCTTTCCTGGGTGCAGGTGGCAAGGGCTGTTCCTAAACCTCTTTGCCTTTCCATATAATGCCTCACAAAATACGATATTTAGGTTACTTTACCTAGATAGGGCCGGTAATAAGGGCGAGGCTGGTTTTTACTATCATCTAATCTATAAGAGGTTTAGACACAATAAGATCAATATTACTGATAGCTTTTTAAAGGCAAAGATGCCTGAATTTTGGAATATATATCCTGAATTAAAGGGGAAATACCTAGAGACCTTCTTAAAGGTGAACCGTGACCTCCGACACCGGACCAATGAAGAGATCAAAAAGGTCTGTCAAGTATTTCAACCATTTCCCCTCTGGCATGGCCCATTTTTGAGGATGAAGGGTGCCCCAACGGCGGGGTTTGGAGACCACAGGGTCTATTATTACAGGGGTAAAAGGATTGACCGTCAGGTTCACTTGGGGATAGATATTGCCTCTTTGGCCCACTTTCCTGTTCCTGCAACCAATGACGGGATAGTGGTCTATAGGGGTTACTTAGGCATATACGGTAATGCTATTATTATAGACCATGGTCTAGGGCTATTTAGCCTCTATGGCCACCTTAGTAGTTTCCAAGTAGAAAAAGGACAAAAGGTATGTAAGGGGGATATTATTGGCTATACAGGGACAACTGGTTTAGCAGGTGGAGACCACTTACACTTTAGTGTCCTTATACATGGGGTATTTGTTGACCCTGAAGAGTGGATAGACCCACATTGGGTAAGAGACAACATATACATTAAATTAAAAAAATTGGGACTAATACAATGACATTGATAGATACCCATGCCCATTTAGATATGCCTCAATTTGAAGAGGATTTAGATGAGGTTTTAACACGTAGCAGGGCCAAATCAATCTCTAAGATTATAACCATTGGTACAGATATCTCTAGCAGTAAAAAGGCTATCTCACTTACAGAAAAATATGATTTTGTTTGGGCAGCAGTAGGAATCCACCCCCATGATGCAAAAGACTTTACTAAATCAACTTATTCTATACTAAAGGGGCTTGCATCCCATCCAAAGGTTGTGGCCATTGGAGAAATAGGGCTTGATTTCTACAGAGACCTCTCACCACATGAGAGGCAATTCTATGCATTTAGGTCTCAAATCAATCTGGCAAGGGAGTTGGGAAAGCCCATCATTATTCATTGCAGGGAGGCCGCCTCTGAGGTATGGGAGATTTTGAAAGAGGAAGATGGTTTTTCCATAGGTGGTGTTTGGCACTGTTTTTCAGGCGATGTGAATCTGGCCAATGCCTGTATAAAAGAGGGATTTCTTATCTCTATAGGGGGTGTTGTTACATTTCCAAAGGCAGAAAGGCTTAGAGAGGTAGTAAAGGAGGTCTCCCTAGACTATATCCTCTTAGAGACAGATGCCCCATTTTTGGCACCAGTGCCTATGCGGGGGAAGAGAAATGAACCCTCTTTTCTCTATTTTATCGCTGAGGAGGTAGCAAGGATCAAGCAGAAGACAATCGATGAAGTGGCCAAAATAACCACAAAAAACGCAGAACATTTATTTAAATTCAGATATTGACAAAGAAAGGGGCAGAAATTAAAATTTATTTAATAATAAAAGATAAGGAGGCAAGATGGGAAGTCAGTTAAGAACGCTTTTCTTTCTTTCCATCTTAACAGCCCTTTTTATACTAATTGGGGGTGCAGTTGGAGGAAGGACAGGTATGATGTTTGCCTTCCTCTTTGCCTGTGTAATGAATATAGCTGCCTACTGGTTTAGCGATAAAATAGTATTGGCAATGTATAGGGCCAGGGAGGTAACAGAGAGAGAGGCGCCACAGCTACACAGGATAGTTTGGGAACTTGCCCAACGGGCAGGCCTTCCTATGCCTAGGTTATACATTGTCCCAAGCAAAACACCAAATGCCTTTGCAACAGGAAGAGACCCTAACCATGCCGCTGTAGCGGTCACTGAGGGCATCCTTGACCTCCTTACAGAAGAGGAACTTAAGGGGGTTCTAGGTCATGAACTGGCCCATATAAAACATAGGGACATCTTAATACAGACAGTAGCAGCTACAATAGCTGGGGCAATTGTTATGTTGGCCAGGATGGGACAGTGGGCCCTCATCTTTGGGGGCTTAAGGGGAGATAATGATGAAGAGGGGGGTGGCACCTTACAGACGATAGGTGCTATACTCATCCTAATTATTGCCCCTATAGCAGCATTTTTGATCCAAATGGCCATATCTCGGGCCAGAGAATACTATGCCGATGAAGGTGGGGCCAAATTTTCAGGAAATCCCCTCTATTTGGCCAATGCCCTAAGAAAGCTTGCCTATGGTGTAAAGAGAGACCCAATGGAGGAGGCAAATCCTGCCACGGCCCATATGTTTATTGTCAATCCTTTAAGAGGTTCCAATATAGCCTCTTTATTTTCTACTCATCCCCCAATTGAGGAGAGGATTTCAAGACTGGAGGCAATGGCTGGGATTTAGTTTTGCATTTAACCGTACTTACCATAAACCTCCGTTATGAAACAGAGGAAGATGGTCTAAATAACTGGCCATTCCGCAGGGAAAATCTGGCTTATCTAATCAAAAAATTAAAGCCAGACATCTTTGGTAGCCAAGAAGGTTGGGAACATCAGATTCATGAATTGCAAAGACTCTTAGCAGATTATAAATTTTATGTAGATGCACCAAAGGAGTGGGACAGAAAACGTATGTATCCCTGTGTATGGGTAAGAAATGAGGGGATAGAGGTAGAGATGGTAAAGACTATCTGGCTATCTGAGACGCCTTACCTACCGCATAGCAAGAGTTGGGGGAGTGCCTTCCCTAGAACCCTTACATACATAATTGCCAATATTCAAGGAAAAAGATTTATATTTGCCAGTACCCACCTAGACCATGTCTCAGAGACTGCCCGTCCAAATCAGGCAACTGTGTTGATAAATCATCTAAAGAAGATACCCCTTCCCATAATCCTGGTAGGTGATTTTAATGCGGTGCCAAAAAGCAATGAACACAAAATTCTAACAAATTACCTTCGTGATGCCTGGGAATTAATGGGAAAGCAAGATACTGCTACCTATCATGCCTTTACTGGAGAGGATGCCAAAGGGCGCATCGATTGGATCTTGGTCAGTCCTGAGATTAAGGTAAAGGAGATTGAGGTTATAAAAAAGACCTTTGATGGGCGCTATCCATCAGACCACTTTCCTATAATTGCCACCTTAGAAATCCTCTAAGGCCAATCTGATCAGTTCCTCAATGAGATCTTTGAAGGAGAGCCCTGCTGCCTTGGCGGCCTTAGGGAAAAGGCTATTTTCTGTCATGCCAGGGATGGTATTGGTCTCTAATGCATATACCTTCTTATCCTTTAAGATCATATCTGTCCGGCTATAGCCCTTGCAGCCCAAGGCCTTGTGGGCTATAAGTGCGCACCTTTGTACCTCCTTTGTAAGTGCCTCAGAGAGCCTTGCTGGACAAATCTCCTCAGTGGCACCAGGTTTATATTTTGCCTTATAGTCAAAAAAATCATACCCTTTGTTGGGTATAATCTCTACAAGGGGTAGAGCATAGGGGCTTTTATTTCCTATAACAGCCCCAGTAACCTCTTTTCCTGCTATGTATTCCTCGGCAAATACCCTTTCACTATGTTTAAATGCCTCATCTAGTGCCTGTTTAAACTGGGTTTTATCCTTTATTATACTTGTGCCAATGCTTGAGCCAGAATCTGCTGGTTTTATCACCAATGGCAATCCAAGCCTTTCTACTACAGAGTCAAAGGAGGCATTTTTTGTAAGCATGACATACCTTGGCACCAAAAGCCCAGCACTTGAGAAGATATGCTTTGACATTAGCTTATCCATGGCCAAGGCACTTGCCAACACACCAGAGCATTGATAGGGGATGCCCAATAAATCCAAAAGGCCTTGAATGGTCCCATCCTCCCCAAAACGACCATGGAGGATGACAAGTGCTACATCGATTTCCTTTGCATCGTTTACCAAGCGGGCCAAATCAGATGCTGGGTCATAGACCTTTACATTGTATTTTTTAGGATCTAATGCATTCTTTACCTGTTGCCCACTCTTTAGAGAGATCTCACGCTCGCTAGAGATGCCTCCACATAATAAGGCTACATTCAGCCTATTCACTTCCCCTTCTCCAAAATTTTGGCTAAAGATTGTGGAGAAAAAGGAAGATTTTTAAAAATAAGTTCTTCTAATAATCTGCTTTGGTGATAGAGCCTGTTTAGCCGAGATTTTTCAATTTTATCTCCATAGCGACTAAAAATATATTCAAACCTCCTTTTTAGTGTTACTATCTCTTCACCATTTACCCTTTTGTCTGCATAATTTACAATCTCCTTCTCCCCAATCTTTATAATATTTTCAGGCAAAAATACATGATATTTTATGATTTCAGCCACCTCAGGGTACCCTAGCCTCTCTAGCCACTTTGCCCCCTCTATGGCATGGTCTACCTTATTCTTTATCCCATAGGGCTTTGCAATATCATGGAGCAAGGCCCCTGCCTCTACTAGAGGTATATTTAGTTTATAGCCATTTTCATTTAAATTTTCTGCCAAAAATACTGCTACCTCAGCCACCTTTTTACAGTGGGCAATAACATGGGGCCAATCGCAATAGACATTGAGCAATCCAAGAGCCTGTTTATAGGATGGAATCATCTCTCAAACCTTATTTTTAATTTTAGGGACTATTTTGTCAATAAAGCATAGCATAAATTGGCTTGACAAATGGGCATTGATTAGATAACAAGATCAAGGGGTAAAAAATGCCTAGGAGAATTTATATCTTTGACACTACCTTAAGGGATGGGGAGCAGGTGCCTGGGGCAAAGCTCAATACTGAACAAAAGCTAATTGTAGCTAAACAATTAGAAAAATTGGGGGTGGATATAATTGAGGCAGGTTTTCCGGCCTCATCCCCAGGTGATGCAAGGGCCGTAAATTTAGTGGCAAAACAGATAAAAGAACCTATCGTTGCAGGACTTGCCCGCTGTTTAAAGAATGATATTGATATCCTCTGGGAGTCCATTAAAGATGCAAAGAGGCCAAGGATTCATGTATTTCTAGCGGCCTCAGATATTCATATAGAGAAAAAGTTGCGCTTAGACAGGCAGCGTGCCTTAGAGATGGCTATCACAGCGGTAAAATATGCAAAAAAATATTGCAATGATGTTGAATTTTCCCCAGAAGATGCCACTAGGGCAGATTTTGACTACCTTTGCAAGGTAGTAGAGGAAACTATAAAGGCCGGGGCAACGGTGATCAATATCCCTGATACAGTAGGCTATACTATCCCTGAGGAATTTAGTGAATTGATTAGAAAATTAATAGGGCGTGTCCCTAATATAGATAAAGCAATATTGAGTGTACACTGCCACAATGACCTAGGGCTTGCTGTAGCAAATTCTATTGCCGCTATAAGATCTGGGGCAAATCAAGTAGAGTGCACCATAAATGGAATTGGGGAGAGGGCAGGGAATGCTGCCCTAGAGGAAATAGTTATGATTTTAAAGACCCGCTTAGAGGATTTTGAGACAAATATTTTTACTCCTGAGATATATGCAACTAGCCGTTTGGTAAGTAGGATGATGAACATACCAGTCCAGCCCAATAAGGCCATTGTGGGGTCAAATGCCTTTGCCCACTCTGCTGGGATCCATCAGGATGGCATCCTAAAGGACAGGCGCACCTATGAGATTATCCGCCCAGAGGATGTGGGGCTAAAAAAACACCTCTTGGTGTTGACCGCTAGGTCTGGGAGGGCCGCTGTAAGGCACAGGTTGAGTGAGCTTGGATATGAGCTCTCAGATGATATGTTTGAAAGGGTCTATCAAAGGTTTTTGGCAGTAGCAGACAGGAAAAAGGAGATATGCGCTGAAGACCTAAAGTCCATTGTAGAGATAGAACTTACAAAGGTACCAGAGGTCTATTCCCTTCTTAGGATGCAAGTAATGAGTGGAAATGAAACACTCCCCTTGGCTGCCTTGACCTTGAAGAAGGGGGATAAATTGATAACAGATGCCTCTGTAGGAAATGGCCCAGTAGATGCTGTGTTTCGATGTATAAATCGCATTACAGGGCTAAATGCCACACTTATTGATTTTGATTTAAAGGCCATTACAAAGGGTACCGATGCCCTGGGTGAGGCCATGGTAAAGATAGAGGTAAATGGGCAGGTATTTGCTGGCAGGGCAGCAAGCCCAGATGTTATAGAGGCAGCGGCACGTGCCTATTTAAATGCGGCAAATCGCTATTTTGCCATTTCAAAACAGTAAAACTTAAGAGATTTCCATGTTTTTTACAAGGCTATGATACCTTCCCCCAAGCAACCCCTCCCCAATGATATAGGCACCACAGGCGGCCTCCTTTGCAACCTTTGATAGTTTTTTTACCCTTCTTACGGGTGCATATTTTTTAAGCCTATTTTTTAATTCATTTTTTATAAAATCATATTCCACAAGCCTGCCAGATAAGATGACCTCCCTTGGATGAGGGTTAGAGACAAGCATTGATGCCACATCCTTTTCTACACTCTCCCCCAAAAGCACTATAGCCTCTTTAAAATCCTTTAAGTCCTGAGGTTCAATCTCCTTTCCAACAAAATCCTTAAGTCCACCCTTAAAGAGGATATCCTGGGTAAGGGGTGGCCTTAGTCTGATGACTATCTCCCCGTCCATACCACCGCAAGAGAGAAAGCCCAATGCACCATTTGTCCCCCCTATCCCATCAACTATCTTTCCATCCAAGACCCCTATTGTGGCAGTAAATCCATAACCTATCTCCACATATATAAATGATGTTTTACTGAAGGGGATATTTAACCACTCACTTTGATCCTTTATCCCAAGTGCTACACAACACACCTTATCTGCTGTCCCCATATCAAATTTGTTCCACTTTCTATAAGATGGGACTGTCTTGAGGTGAATTACACCCGGTGTGAAATAGACAGGCATTTTCTTTCTCTTCATCTCATAAAGTACATTTTTTATTGCCTCATTTACTGCTACATTTGTATCTGGTGGAATCATAAGGGAGACATCATTTTCTGTCATCTCCATTATGCCCTTTAGGGGGATACCATATCCTGATGGCCCAATAATGATATCTAAAGGCATTAGATCCTCAATCTTTCCAGTAAGAATATATGGATTTTTAAAAATTTCTTCTGATTTTATAGATTCATCCACTATAATCCTTCTGTTGTCTTCCATGCCAAATAGATCAAAGCTATATGTCCCAGGGTCTATTCCTATAACCCTCATATCAATGGACAAGAGGGGTCTTCAGAGAGCCAATTGCCTGTTAAGGCAAAGGTCCTTGATCTACACCCCCCACAATCATATAAGTATTTACAATCTTTACACCTTCCAGTCCTTTGAGAGAAATCCTTTATTTTCCTTATTATTTCAGATTTTTTCATGTCTTCCCAAAGCTTCTCTAGATTTCCTTTTTCTAGATTTCCTACGGCCATAGGGGAGAATGTGCATGGTTTTATATCACCATTTGTCTCAATAAATATATAGTCACCAAATATACAACGGGAGACCTCAGGTACTATAATGCCATTTTTGGCATTTGGGGAATAGTCTATTCCTTTTTCTTTAAGAAATGGCTTAAAGAAGGGCTCATCAAAGAATATATCAATTTTGTGTATCCTTTGACATTCTATTACAGATGAGATAACCTCTTTATATTCAGCCCCACTTAAGACATATCTGCCATAGTCTCTACAGGGCTTTAGCCCCAAAAATATGATCTTATTTATATTAAGTCCCTTTGCAAATTCAAAAATCTTTTTAATCTGCCAAGCATTGTGTCTTCCTATTGTAATATTGCAGGCATCAAGTATATTATATTCCTCTAATAGGTATATTGCCTCTTTTAGCCTCTCAAAACTTGCCCCCCTTCTAACTGCCTCATAGCTCTCTTTATCAGCCCCATCAACACTTACCATGACCTTTACAGAGAGCTCTGATAACCTTTTGACTGCCTCTTTATTTAGCAACATCCCATTTGTAATAAGATAGGTCTCTATTTCACCTTTATTTATAATCTCTAGGATTTCAAATAACTCCCCTCTCAGTAGGGGTTCACCCCCTTCAATAATGACCCAGGCTGGAGAGAGATTTGGTATTTGTCTTGCAATGCTTAATGCGGTTTTTCCATCAATCTCCCTTTTATCCATCCCCCTACAGTGTAGACACCTTAGATTACACCTATTTGTAATTGCCCAATCAATAAAATATGGATTTTCCATTTTAAAAATCTATCTGCATATTTTGGCTAATCAATAGGTTTAATGCCTCCTTTGCGCTCCCTCTCTTGTTTTCTTCCTCTAGTATCTTCTTTATCTCCATAAGCACCCTGTTTATCCGTTGTGTTATCTCTACCTCCTCTGCCTGCCTCATTTTTTCAATTACTTCCCTTACAGTCTTCTTTAAATAACCCTCTATCTTTGGCTTATGAGAGGGGCCTAATATACGTACTAGGCTGTTTGTATACCTTCTGACAATTCGCTTATAGGCATGAGGGATCTCTATCTTTAAAAAATCCTTTGTAAGCCTATCAACAGATGCATCCCTTTCCTTAATGACCCTCAAGTAGTTTCTAAATAACTCCTTATTAAAGTTTGATAGCAAATTTAGCTCAGGCAGTATCTCTAGTCCAGGTATTATTACCCTTACAACAGGTATATCTAGGTCTTTTCTTGTGAGGTCTGCATAGATTATATGAAGTCCATTCATTATAAGTAGCCTCTCTAGTGTGTGTAAATCGGTAGTTACATTGCCTGAGGAATAGTTTGGCAGCTCCTCGTATCTTATTGTTTTTATGGCCTTAAGAAGCCCCTCAGGGTTTTGTATTAACGGACCATAACTTGAGGAGTGTGTCAACTCACAAAGGGCCCTTAGCGCTGCTATCCTTCCATCAAGGTGTGCCCCGCACCCTGTAGAGGTTATGAGGGTCTCTCCAATCATACTCTTTATAAATGCCTTATAGCAAGGGATCCCCCACTCATTTGTTAAATCCAAAAAGTAGATATAGATATCCCTTTCCCTAAGCCCTTTTAGGATAAAAGATATCTCAGACCCATCCGCTATTAGAGAAAAACACCTACTTGGGCAGTAGCAGGAGACCTTATCTAGGTGCCTCTCTATATATTCTAAAATGCCATGTAGTTTGGCCTCATCCATTGTATTCCCTGAGGCCAGACCGTTTGAGGAGGATCTGCTCAAAAGGTCAATCTCATCAAGATTTTCTGAGGAGAGCCAAAAGACAAACTGTGCTGGCACATATATCTTATAGGTTCCACTTTTATTAACCTCATCGGCGCAGACCCAATATAGATATTCATCTTCATATGGGACCTCTAGATTCATCTTGTTTGGGTCTAATACATTGAGCCCCTTTTTCTTTAAATCACTATATTTTGCCTTGACTAATTCAAATTCCCTCTTATAGCCAATGGATTTATTATCGCAGAGACTGGCTGAGGCCGAGTATCTTTCTATAAATTCCATTAAATAAGAGGCCTTTGCCTCAACTTTGTCTTTGCCCTTTCCCCTTGATGTCAGCTGACCCTTAATCTTGTATCTGTTCCTCTCAGCCCATACCCTTACATCGACCTTAAAGTCCCTTTTAAAGGCATAGGGGCTAACAGAGTCCCTTACCTCTTTCTCATTTCCAATAAACATCTCCTTGACTATAGGTTCTTTAGAGACCCTCCTTATGGTCTCCTCTGGGGGCAAGACCCTTAAAGATGTACCTACATTTAGTGATTTTTTTTCTGATCTTGAACAAATATGCCTTATATGAATTGTCTCTTTATTACTATTTAATGTTTCTTTGTCAAATGGTATTGGATATTTAATATCTTCTAAGGAGGGGAGGAGTTCATAATTGTATTTATTTCTAAAAAATACCTCCATCCAGTAAAGGCGGGCATTAAGCTCCTTATCCAAAAGCCACTTTATATAGACTAAGGGTGATTTCTTGGCCAGTGTAGCCATATCTATATCAGCAAATTTTCTAAGTAGATTGGGGTATCTAAAGTAGCATACCTGGTAGAGGGAAGATAACAGAAAAAAAATTTTTTTCTCTTTTGCCATATCTATTAATTCTCCAATCCTTTGAGGAGAGAGTCCCTGCAAGAGATTCAGTAGGTGTGAAATCATGAATTTATCATTTGGGTGCCCTTTTAAGTAGTCTATAATCTCCTCTAAGCCCATATCCTTATCCGGAGAAACAGAAATAAAAAGGGAAGTCCCTAAGCCAGATGCCTGTTTTATATTATAGATCATCATCCTGCTAGCCTCCTTGCCTCCTTGATATACTCTATTGTCCCCTTGATCTTTTCCTCCACCTGTTCCCTTGAATCTATATAGGTGCAACAGCCAGACAAAAATTGTTGTTGAGTAAAAAATCTATCTTTAATTCTCTTTTCTACCTCCTTATCCTTTCTGGAAAGTTGCCTAAAGGCCACTATCAATCGCTTAAGTCCATCTATTTCTATTCCGGTCTTTGCAAGTATAAGGGCAGAGGTGGCCTTGACTGTCGATGTCCATGCCCTTTTGGTTGCATCCCTAATCTTTCCCTCTTTGAGCATCTCTATTGCCTCATTGTAAAGGGATTCAGCCTCATTGAACATGGCCTCTATCTTTTGTCCTTTGTTCATATCCATTTTCACCTCCATATAAGAGACCTTCTGCTAAGCTTATTATTTTTGATACAGTAATCTCTTCTAAACACCCACTAATTATCCTAACATCCCCAAAAGGAGACCACACACTTGGCTTAGTTGGTCCAAAAATGGCAATGGTTTTGGTCCCCACCGCAGCGGCAAGGTGGGTTATACCAGAGTCATTTCCTATAAAGACCTTTGTCTTACTAATCAATTTTGCCAATTTTGGCAATGGTAGGCAGTCAAATACCATTATATCTTTAGTTATATTTTTATTTTCTGCTGGCCCAATGATTATGCCAACACTTGTCACTTTGGCTAAATATTTAATCAGATATAAAAATTTTTCCTCTGGCCAATTCTTTCTTTTACTGCCACTGCCTGGGTGGATAAGGACCTTTGGTACCTTAATATCATCAATTTCATCCATAGAATTATCTAAGGTCAAGGGTAAAAAATTAAGGCTATATTCTATACCATAGTCTTTTAACTGCCTTTGTTGATAGACTGTTACATGAATGTCTTCATCCTTAGGAAATGGCTTTATAAACCAAATCCTTTTATCTATTTTTCTGAGTGTCTCCTCCCACTCAGACCTATAATGTGAAAAGAATATTATTTGATCAAAGCCCTCCCAAAAATCTATCTTTTTGCCTGTATAGAGATGGGCAAGAAAAGGATCATTTGCATCATAGATATTATTTACCCTTAGCTCCCTTTTAAGTAAGGATAAAATGTGTGGATAGCCCAATAGACTAATCTTAGTAAAAGGAAAGGCACCTCTTATGGCTAACAGGGCAGGGCGTGAAAGCAACAAATCCCCCAAGGCACCTAAGTGAACAATGAGAAGGTTCATTTTTAAAATGATAACTGTCCTCAGTGTAACAAACTTTTTGCATTTGACAATATAACCTTTGTAAGGATCACCAAAGTAGGATATACAAAAATATAGTCGGGACGACAGGATTTGAACCTGCGACCACCTGCGCCCCATGCAGGTGCGCTACCAGGCTGCGCCACGTCCCGACTTATATATTTTTATCATCTAAAAACACCGTTTGTCAAGTCTTACTTAGGATTTTGGCAAAAAGAGTTAGGTTGTTATTTTTTTCTATTTCGATTATTTAAATATTATGCGCATCTATGCTGTTCCCCTTTCAGGGCATATCCTGGCCAAGGCAGCAGAGTTCTTCATAAAAAATGAGATAGATTTGACAAAGGTCATTTTGGTCTTTCCTACCCAGAGGAGCAAACTCTATTTTGGATACCTTCTTTCAAATCTCTCAGAAAAATCGGCAATAATTTTGCCAAATATGTATGAAGTAAGCGAATTTTATGAGGAGGTAACACTTTTTGACCAGAATGGAATTTTGCTTAATGACTTACAACGCAATCTCTTACTAAAAGAGGCCATTGGTAACATTAAGGAGGACTTGACCCCCCTCTTTAGGGAAAAGTATCTCTTGGGGAGCTTTTTAGAATTTGCATCAATTGGCGAAAAACTGCTAAGGTTTTATGATGAAATCATCCTAGAGGACATTGGCTTTGATTCCCTAAAGAGGGAGGGCCTCTATACAGACATAGAGGCCTATATCCACGTCCTAGAGACTATCTTAAGGGAGTACAAAAGGCTATTAGGAGAGAGGGGGCTTATTGACCCTGTGATAAAACAGGCAAAGGCCAATATAAACCTTGATTTTTTAAGACAATTTAATGCCCTATATTTTATAGGTGCCATTAGTATGACAAAGAGTGAGGGCTTGATCTTTCAAAGGATAGATAATCTAATTCCAGTAAACATATTTTTTCATACAGATAGATCCCTGATAAGACAGCATAAGGTAATATTAGAGAGATTTGGCCTAAAGGGGGATGGTATAATCTGGCTTTCTAAAGAGGTATTTAAGCCAAGATTTTTAGAGATAAAGGCCTTTTCAAACCCTACCTCCCAAGTGGGCCTTATTGTTAAAGCAATCTCTGACTCTATAAATCAGGGCATAAACCCAAATCAGATTGCCATTGTGCTGCCTGATGAATCTTTAAAAAATGCCATTTTGGGCTTTATCCCTGAAGGCAGTCTAAACCTCACTATGGGCCTTGATATTAAACATTCATTAGTATATGGATTTTTGCATGATTTTTTAAGAATCCTCTTATCAGAAAAGGATTTCTGCCTCTATTACAAAGACCTCCTCACCTTTTTGAAAAATCCTATTATAAAGAATATCCACTTTGAGGATAGACCTATTAAGGGGGATGTTGACTTTCTTATTGATACCATTCTTGAAAAGAACCTGATTTATGTCCCATATCAATTGCTCAGCCAATCTATCCCCAAGCTCTTTGAATTTATCCTAAGTGAAAAGGAAAATTTGGAGAAAATAACCAATTTATATGATTTTTGCAACAGTATTGAGCGTCTAATAAAAACTATACCAAGATACCTTGAACGCAGTGGGATATTAGACCACTATCACCAAAGGTATGCCCTAGATAATATATTAAAAAGGATAAGAGGACTTTCCAATCTAGAGTGTATAGGCATAAGGATAGCACAAGATGGCCTTTCATACCTTAGATTTTTGTTAGATCAATTGGCAAATGAGACATACCCCATCCCTGGCAACCCAATGGAGGCCATACAGGTTATGGGCATCTTAGAGACTAGAAACCTCTCATTTGATACGGTTATCATCCCTGATATGAATGAAGGGCTCTTGCCCTGGAGGAGCGAGAAGGATCTATTTTTAAATACACAGATCAGAAAGGCAGTGGGACTTCCTACCCCTTTTGATAGAGAGGCCTTAAGTCGCTACTATTTCAGGCGTTTAATAGAGGGTGCAAGTCGTATCTATCTCTCCTATGTAGAGCACCCAAAGAGGGGTATAAGGAGTAGGTTTATTGAGGAGCTCATCTTTAATGAACTAAAGAGACCAGGGGTAGATATAGAGGACTTAGAGAGGGAGATTGCACAAGGGAAGGTATATATGCTCTCCCTCTTTTCAAAAGAAGAGAAAAAAGTGCCTACTACTTACCCATCCCTTTCAAAAGATAGCTCGGATTTGGAGCGCCTACGTAAATTGAGATTCAACCCATCCATGTTTACTGTCTATATAAGCTGCCCTTATCATTTTTATCTCCAGTATGTCTTGGGCATAAAACCGCCTAGGAAGATAGAAGAGGAGATTACCCCCTTGGATATAGGCCAGATTATCCACCTGACACTAAATGAGGTATATAAAAGATACAAAGTATGGAAGATGTCCATCCCTGAGCTTCACAATGTAATATGGAAGACAATGTGTGGGCACTTTGATTACCTCCAGCCAGGTCAGGGGATAGTACTTGATATTCTAAGGGAAAAACTTAGGCATTTTGTAAGAAATGAATATCATGAGTTTTCCTCTGGCTGGTGCCCTAGGGCAGAGTTTTTGGAATACAAGATAGAATCTTTCATAGATCTTGGGAAAGAAAGGATTCTCCTAAATGGTATCTTGGACAGGCTAGATGAGAGGGGCAGTGAATTTCGCCTCTTGGACTATAAGACAGGTAGGCAGATAACTCAAAAAGAATGCAATATTGGTGAGGATTTTAAGGCACCACAGCTTCCATTTTATTTATATTTATTGAAACTAGAGGGCAAATTTTCCTATGAAAATTGTGAGACCTTAGGGATCTATGATTTAAAGGAAAAATTTGAGATCAAAAGGCCTTACCTTGATTTTCAAAAAGACCCTATATCTTATATGAGGTCATTTGAAAAGTGGCTCCATGATATATTAAAAGAGATATTCTCTGATAGGCCTTGGTATAAGAAAGTCTCTGCTGATTGTGAATATTGTCCCTATCAGGATATGTGCAATGTATAATAATTGACAATGGTAGGTATGTAGGCTATATTCTATGGCTGTGGAAATAAAGGGCAAAAGGCTTGTCTTTACAAGGGAACAGATTGCAGATAAGGTAAGTACGCTGGCCCAGCAAATCAGTCAAGACTATCAAGGTAAAAATCCTATACTTATAGGGGTATTAAAAGGGGCATTTATGTTTTTGGCAGACCTAACACGCCACATATCTATCCCATTTAAGATAGACTTTGTGCGTGTAGCCAGTTATGGGGCAAAGGACTATAGCACAGGGGAGATAAAATTGACCAAGGATGTAGAACTGCCCATAAAGGGTGAGCATGTCCTCATTGTAGAGGACATTGTAGATATAGGATACACACTGAGATTTTTGTTGGATCATATTGCCGCTAAGGGCCCTAAATCCCTTAAGTTGTGTGCCCTTATCAATAAATTAGAGAGGAGAAAGGTAGAGATCCCTATAGATTATGTGGGTTTTACCTTAGATAAAGGATTCCTTGTTGGTTATGGTCTAGACTTTAATGAGATGTTTAGATGCTTACCTGAGATTTATGAACTGATATTTTGAGCTAGAAATACTTCATTGATGTCCTTTTGAATGTCCTTTTTGTAAATAACAAACGATACACAGAAAGGCCTGTTTTTTTAACAATTTGTTTTATAATATTATAACACTCCTCTTCGTTCCTTCCATGGATCATAGTATAGAGATTATAGGGCCACTCAGGGCAGGAAACACGTGCATAACAATGGGTAACCTCTGGAAAGGAGGCCATAATCTTGCCTGTTTGAGATATTTTGTCCTCTTCTACCTTCCATGCCACCATGACATTTGCCTCAAATCCAGAGCGGTCATGATAAATAGTAGCCCCAAAACGGCGGATGATCCCCTTTTTTATAAACCGTTTGATGTGCTCAATTAAATCCTGTTCCTCCATGCCCAATTCTTTAGCGATCTTTAAAAATGGGTGTTTGGTAATAGGTAGGTCTTCTTGCAGTGCCCTAATGATCTTTTTGTCTTCCTCTGTCAAATTTACCATCTTTTAATTTTATAAAATTTTTCTATTTCTTGTCAAATTTAGAATGCCACTATAAGGGCTAAAAACTTATGACTTAAGACGATAGCGCTGTTTTATTGCCCATTCATAAACTCTTTCTGTCTTTTTGGCTATACTCTCCCAATTGTATCTTTAAACTAGTCTTGCCCCTTCCTCAACACATTTATTATAGAGACCTTTATCCTCTAACAAGCAATATTGGGGATCCCTTTCTCTTGGCAATATAGTATGCAGGGATAAGCACCCCCAGTCTGAAGATATTCCTTTGGCCCTCCGCATCGGATTATCTTTATCTTCTCAAAGCTTGACACAACGTAGTTAATAATAAATAAATTATTATAGATATGTCTTTATGGGAAAGGGCAAATAGGGTACTACCTGGTGGGGTAAATAGCCCTGTAAGGGCATGGAAGGCAGTAAAGGGAAAGCCACTCTTTATCAGGAAGGCAAAGGGCCCAAAGATCTATGATATTAATGGAAATACATACATTGACTATGTATGTTCATGGGGGCCAATGATACTTGGCCATGCCCATCCAAAGGTAACAAAGGCCATCAAAAGGGCAGCATCTCTAGGGACAAGCTTTGGTGCCCCAACAAGATTAGAGGTAGAACTGGCTGAAATGATAGTAGAGGCAGTCCCTTCAATTGAAAAGGTGCGGATGGTAAATTCTGGCACAGAGGCTACCATGAGCGCCATAAGGCTAGCACGTGCATATACAGGAAAAAATAAGGTCATTAAATTTGATGGGTGCTATCATGGCCATGCAGATGACTTTTTGGTAAAGGCAGGTTCTGGATTAGCAACATTTGGTATTGCCGCCTCCCCAGGGGTCCCCCATGACTTGGTAAAGCACACATTGTCACTGCCATATAATGATATTGAGGCCGTGGAGGAGGCATTTTCAAGGAGCGGAGAGGACATTGCGGCAGTTATCGTAGAGCCTGTGGCAGGAAATATGGGGGTGGTGCTCCCTAAAGAGGGATTTTTGCCGGGATTGAGGAAGATCACAGATAAATATGGGGCCGTTTTGATATTTGATGAGGTAATTACCGGATTTCGTATAGGATGGGGAGGGGCGCAGGCCCATTATAATATAATGCCTGATTTGACATGCCTGGGAAAGGTCATCGGAGGGGGTCTGCCTGTAGGGGCATATGGAGGAAAAAAAGAGATTATGTCATTGGTTGCACCAGAGGGAAGTGTGTACCAGGCAGGTACCCTTTCAGGAAATCCATTGGCCATGGCGGCTGGACTACAGACACTTAGGATCCTTAAGGAGGAGGGAACATATAAGAAATTGGAAAAAAGGACAGAAGAATTGGTAGATGGCATTAAGGCCATTGCAAGGGATGAGGGGGTCCCTTTGCAGATAAATCATATTGCCTCTATGTTTTCTATATTTTTTACAGATGAGCCAGTAAATGATTATAATTCAGCCCTAAAAAGCAATACAGATTTATTTATCAAGTACTTTTATGCCATGCTAAAGAGGGGGATCTACTTGGCACCCTCTGCCTTTGAGGCAAGCTTTGTCTCACTAGCCCACAGAAAAAAGGATATTGATTATACACTAAAGGCAGTAAAAGAGAGCCTTAAAGAGATAAAAGAGATTTGAATCCTTGAGGGGGGTATCTATGCCTTTATATGATTATAGGTGTGAAGATTGTAATCATGTATTTGAGGCAATGCATGGGATAGATGAGCCCCCTCCCACCTGTCCAAATTGTGGAGGCAAAAGAGTAAGTAAGATTATCACCACGATCTCATTCAAGGTAGACCATGGTGAGAGGCTGAGTCGTATAGAGAAGAGGTATAAGGACTACATAAGGTGGGGAAAGTATAAAGATGCAGCAAAATTTGCAGAAAAGGCAGCCCAATACGTAAAACACGATAAGGTAAAAAGGATGGTAGAGGAAGGGAAGGAAAGATTACTAAAGAAAAAGAGGAAAATTTATTAAAATGGCTGAATTAAAATATGGGGAGAGGGCAATAGAGGAGGCAGAGCTTGAGTGCTGGGAAAACCCCTACCCCGAAAGGGACTATACTATTGATATAACATTCCCTGAGTTTACCTGTCTTTGTCCCAGGTCTGGCTATCCTGATTTTGCCACAATTAAAATTAGATACATCCCAGATAAGGTAATTGTAGAACTAAAATCGCTAAAGCTCTATTTAAATAAATACAGAAGGGTCTATATCTCACACGAGGCTGCTACAAACAAGATCTATGAAGACCTTTATAAACTTTTAAAGCCAAGGTTTTTAGAGGTTATAGGCGATTTTAATCCAAGGGGAAATGTAAAGACAATCGTAAAGGTCTCCTCAAACACAAATAAGTGATAAAGCTAAAGTGTTTATTACACTAGAAGGAATAGAAGGCTGTGGGAAGACTACACAAACCCACCTTTTGGCAAATTGGCTGAGAGAAAATAAATTCTCTGTAGTCCTAACCTATGAGCCAGGGGATACAGATCTAGGCAATAGTATCCGCAGCTTGATTTTAGACAGTCATATTGATCTATCTCCAAATACAGAGCTCTTTCTCTACCTTGCTGATAGGATAGAGCATGTAAGAAAGGTAATAAAGCCTGCCCTAAAGGGTGGAAAGATTGTTCTCTGTGACCGCTACCACGATGCTACTATTGTCTATCAAGGGTATGGAAGGGGGATATCTACTGAATTTATAAAGTCTTGCTTTGACTTTTTAGATTTTCCTTTGCCTGACTTAACATTGTTGTTAGACTGCCCTGTAGAGATTGGGCTATCTAGGATAAAGGGAAGGAGGTGGGACCGTTTAGAGAAAGAGGGTATAGACTTTCACAGAAGGGTGAGGAAGGGCTATCTAAATTTGGCAAAAGAAGAAAAACGTATAAAGATTATAGATGCTGCCCGCCCTATCCATCTGGTTCAAGAAGATATAAGGAAGATAGTAAAGGAGTTATTAATTTAAGTAAAAAATTAATTTTGAATCTTCTTTCTTGCCCTGTTTGCCTCAATATGTGCCATCCTTGTAGGCTCGGGCAAGCGATAACCACTTAGGCAGGCCATTACTATACTATATGATGTCTCAAAATCTATAAGGTGACCTGGAGAGACAAAGATGGGCTTTACGTGCCTTTTTGTCCTTACAACAAGGCCAATGACCTCTCCTCTATCCTTCAAATAGGTATAGGCACCAAGTTTATCTGGCACAGGCTGATAGTCTCCTACCAATCTCTTTTTTGCACAGCCAATGCTTGCTATATCTAGCAATACACCAATATGGGCAGCAATACCAAAGCGCCTTGGGTGGGCAATGCCCTGTCCATCTACAATTATTACATCTGGTCTCTTCTTTAATCCCATAATGGCCTCTATTATGGCAGGCGCCTCACGAAAGGATAAAAGCCCTGGGATGTATGGAAAGGTTATATTTGAAGAGACAGTATTTTTTTCTATTAAGGCCAAATCAGGAAGGCTAAGCAATACTGCTGCTGCATATAGCCTCTTTTTATCAAAAGAGACATCAACGCCGGCCACAAAGTGGGGATTGAAGTCCTCATTTGTCTTTAATATCACCCTTTCCCTAAATATCCTTTGAATCTCAACGGCCTTTTCATAATCTACATACCAGGGGTGTCTAATCATCTCTTCTTTCTTTCTACCATTACACAGACACTGTGAATTACCTCAATATCATTCTCTTTACAAAAGGAGATGGCCTCTTCTGACTCTGAGCCTGGCTGCATCCAAACCCTTTTTATGCCAAGCTCCTTACACTCCTTAATTATCCTTTCAGTAATTTTTGGGGGAACAACTATATCTACAACATCTGGCCTTTCTGGAAGCTCTCTGAGTGAGTTATAGCACTTATCACCATCTATACTCTCTGCCTTTGGATTTATAGGATAGACAGTGTAGCCGGCCTTCTTTAAGTCCTTGTATACCTTATGCCCATACTTTTCGGGGTCCCTTGATACCCCAATTACGGCAAAGACATTTTTACTGTCTAAAAATTTTTCAATTAACTCCTCCATCTGAATTACCCCATTTCAAGATATTCTAATCCTTTAAAATGCTGAGAAAATATTAAATGTGCTTCTTTTTTCTTCTCTTTTAACATTCTCAAGATATCTATTTGCTGTCTCTTTCCAAGACTTTCCCATGCCTTTTTAGAGTCTGAGGTGGACCCCATTGTCAAGACAGAAAATTATATAATTTAAGCTCGCCTTAAAGGCCATAATATACCTCATATGGTGTCTTGTAGCCCAATGACTGATGGGGCCTCTCATTATTGTAAAATTTA
>Ga0190286_1000094_pt1 | contig 46968 bp, 35 predicted proteins | sample 48691834_MG_FD_183241 | JGI IMG/M metagenome (GOLD analysis project Ga0190286, IMG submission 183241) | Hydrothermal vent microbial mat bacterial communities from Southern Trench, Guaymas Basin, Mexico - 4869-18-3-4_MG | ecosystem: Environmental > Aquatic > Marine > Hydrothermal vents >... | reverse complement strand
GGAGACAGGGGGACAAGGGGACAAGGGGATGGGGAGACAAGGGACGAGGCAACGAGGGGACGAGGAGACAATGAGACAATGAGACAGTGATCTTCGGAGCCAGTAGGGGCAGGTCTTACACCTGCCCTGGCTGGGCAACCGCAAGGGTTGCGCTCTCGGCGATGATCACGACCCGGCCTCACCAGTTAGGAGACGCAATCGCTTCCGGAGGTTGTCACGCATCTGTCCATCTTTTGCAAATCGAGGTTGCAGGGGGCAGGGGAGCACGGGAGCAGAGGCAGGGGACAAGGGAAAATAGGGCGTAATGGGTGAGACATATCATCGCCATTCGTTGATTCGTTTATTCATTTGTTCGCACAGGAGGTGTGTGATGTTCGCTAAGACAGCTCGAGGACGTATCTGGACATTGATTGTGCTGGGCCTGCTGCTGGCCAGCCTGGTGCCGCCGGCCGCGCCCGCCTACGCCGGACTCCCGGAGGAGGATACTCGCCTCTACCCAGTCGCCAAGCATCCAGCGGCGTCCGGTGCGCAACCCTTTGGGACAAACCGGAAACCCACAGATAGGAGGACCCCCTGGAACAATTTCATCCTCGGAGGAGGCGTGAGTGGACAGTCGCCTAGCCGCGGAAACTCTCCTTATAGCGGCCTGGTGAGCGACCCCATCACTTCCTCGGTCGGGGAATATCATTTCAGAATGCCCCTCCTCAACCTGGGAGGCCCATTGCCCCTCCACTTCACCCTCTACTACGCCTCGCGGCTTAGCAAATGGGCTGGCTATCACAACGACCCCTTCGGCGACGATGACTTCACCCATAATTACCACATCTCCCTGTGGAGGCTGGACGAAACGACCGCCGTCGTTCTATACACGGAGGGGAACCTCATCACTTTTGAGAAAGGCAGCGGGTGGCACGTGATCAACGAGGAGGTGGTGTACCAACTCAAGGAGGACGATGACCATTACTACATGATGGACCCCATCCGCGAGCTGGTCTACACTTTCGACAAGGCCACCGCACTGTGGGGCACCCGTCAGGTTGGCCTGCTGACACGCATTGAGGACCGCAACGGCAACGCCCTCACCCTCACCAACGAGGCCGACGGGGGCTTTTACCGGCTCACCCGCATCGAGGATGGGCTGGGCCGCTCCCTCGATTTCGCCTATGAGAACCCAACCCCCACCTGGCACTGGCCCCACCTGGCCAGCGTCACCGACCAAGTCGGGCGGACCATCCGGTTTGACTATCAGGTGTTTATGGATCCCGTCTGGGCGATAGACTTGGTCACGGTGACCGACGCTATGGGGTACATAACTACCTTCACCTACACCGGCTCCCCGCCGAACACCGTCATCGCCAGCCGCACCCTGCCCCGGGGCAACACCCCCTATGTGCAGACGTATGAGGAGGATGAATGGGGGGCCCCGCGCGTCGTCGCCCAGACCGACGCCTACGGCAACACCACCAGCCTCAGCTTCGACGACGATGCCGGGGTGACCACCATCACCGACCCCCTGGGCAACACCTATCGGCACACCCATCAGGATCAGCGGCTCCTCACCCAATGGACCGACCAGGCCGGTAACACGGCGACCCTGGATTACGACGACCAAGGGCGCCCCACTTCCCTCACCGATCGGATGGGCGATACCGCCCAAATTACCTACCATGCCGAAACCGGCGAAGTGGCCTCCATCACCGATGCCGAGGGCAACACCACCACCTTCATCTACACCCCGCAGGAGCAGACCTTCGGCGTCCCGACCTGCAGCGCCAGGGGACACTCTACTGCGCAGGAGGTCACCTTTACCTTCTACGACCTGACCCGCATAGAGTACCCCGACGGCACTCACGAAGAGTTCGCCTACGACGAGCACGGCAACGTCACCGCCTACACCGACCGGGTGGGCAACCAGTGGGCCTTCACATACAACGACCGGGGCTGGCTCCTCACCGTCACCAACCCCGAGGGAGGCATGGTCACCTACACCTACAACGCTGACGGCACCCTGGCCTCCTCCACCGACTCCGACACCGGCACCACCACCTACACCTACGACGCCTACAAGCGGCTCTCCACCATCACCTGGCCCGACGGCAGCACGGTCCACTTCACCTACGACCTCAACGACCGCCTCCTCTCCTTCACCGACGAGGGGGGCCACACCACCACCTTCACCTACGACGCCAACGGCAATCGCCTCACCCTCACCGACCCCCTGGGCCACACCTACACCTATGCCTACGACCTGATGGACCGGCTGAGCGGCTTCACCGACCCCCTGGGCCACAGCGGTGCCTTCACCTACGACGAGATGGGGCGCCCGGCCTCCTTTACCGACCGCAACGGCCACACCACCACCTACGCCTACGACCCCCGGGGCTGGTTCAACGCCGTCACCGACCCCGCAGGCCACACCCGGACCATCGCCTACGACGACGAGGGAGTGCCCAGCGGCTTCACCACCCCCCTGGGCCACAGCCTCGCCTTCCAGACCGACAAGCTGGGCCGCACCACCCGCATCACCGACCCGTTGGGGGCGGCTACCCACTTCACCTATGACCAACTGGGCCGCCTGACCTCCTTCACCGACCGGATGGGCCGCCACACCGCCTATGCCTACAACGGCGAGGGCTGGCTCACCGGCGTCACCCGCCCGGTGGTGGGCGCTGCGGCCTACACCCGGAACGGCCTGGGCCTCCTCACCCGCATCACCGACCTGGGGGGCAAGCACTGGGACTTCGCCTACACCCCTATGGGGCGCCTGGCCTCCAGGACCGACCCCCTGGGCAACCGTTGGAGCTACGCCTACGACAACCGGGGGCGGCTCCAGCAGATTTCCTACCCCGACGGCACCAGCGCCACCTTCACCTACGACCCGGCGGGCAACCTTACCCAGGCCGCTTACCCCGGCGGCCTGACGCTGAACTACACCTACGATGAACTCAACCGCCTGCTCACGGCGGAGGGTTTGGCCCTCACCTACGATGTTCGAGGTGACATCGTGGAGAGCCGGGACGGGAGCGCGTCCTTCGGCGCCACCTACGACGCCGGGCGACGGCTCAAGACGGTGACCTACGACGGCCTGGCGACGGTGACCTACACCTACGACGAGCGGGACCTGGTGGTGCGGGTGGAGGACGACCTCTCTGGGGCCTGGATGGAGTTCGCGTACGACGATGATGGTCGCCTGACCGAAATCCGCCGCTCCAACGGGGTGACCACCCGCTTCACCTACGACGACGCCGGGCGGGTGACCCGCATCCAGGAGACCAAGGACGGCGCTCCGGTGGCCGACCAGCAGTATACCCTCAATGCTGAAGGGGATGTGGTGCAGGTGGCCCGCACGTTGCCCTTCGACCCGGCCCCCGAGCCGGAGGCGCTGGCCCTCAACCTGACCTACGACGATGCCAGCCAGATCACCAGCCCCGGCTACGGTTACGACGCCTGGGGCCGCCAGACCGCCGCACCGGGGAGGGCGTTTGCCTACGACGGTGCCTCCCGCCTGGTTTCCGTCACCGCCGACGGCACCACGGCCACCCTCACCTACAACGGCCTGGGCGACCTCCGCACCCGGACGGTGGACGGGGCGACCACCCACTACTACCACAACTACGCCCTGGGCCTCTGGCCCATCGTGGCCGAAGCCTCAGCACAGACTTCCGGAAGTCTGGCCGGGTCGAGGGGGCAGGGGGGTGAGGGCTACAAGCGCTTCTACGTCTACACCCCCGGCGGGGCGCTGTTGTACTCGATGGAGCCGGGCAGCGGGGCGGTGCGCTTCTACCACTTCGACCGGGTGGGCTCGACCCTGTTCCTGACCGATGGGAGCGGGGATGTGACCGACGCCTACGCCTACGACCCCTACGGCAACCTGTTGGGCCACACTGGTACGAGCGACCAGCCCTTCACCTACGTGGGGCGCTATGGCGTGCGGTGCGAGCCGGTGGGGAGTCTCTATGATATGCGGGCCCGTGCCTACGACCCGGCCACCGCCCGCTTCCTCACCCGCGACCTAATCTGGCCAGTGCTGGATGATTCCGAAAGCCTGAACCCCTACCAGTATGCCTACCAGAACCCGTTGCAATATGTTGACCCGCGAGGGACATATGGGCAAATTTCGGGGCGTTGGGTTCAGACGGGACTGAACACATATGTAATAATACGGGATGGGAGGGAAGTTGCAACTGTAAGATATGTGGATGGCAAGAGGATAATCAGACCCGTTGGCGATGGTGGCGAAAGGGGCATATCGTCAGCACAAAGGGCGGGCGAGAGAACATCTGCCGGACCTGGTAAACCGCCCTTTGCAGCATTCGCAGGATTCGGTAATATAGCCGGGGTGAGGAAAGGACTGCCAGAGGCTGCATCTGCAGGCTTGATAGGCATGAGAACTCCTTTCGGATCTTTTAGTGTTGATTATATGGCCCACGTAGGGCGTATTCAGACTATAGGCGCAGGTCTTGAAACCCCGTTTGGAGGGATCGGGTTTGGTCATTCAACGCGCGTAGGAGGAGCGGGTACGACGCTTATCGTCCGGCTACCCGGAGATACTGACTTCGGAGCACACGCCATGTTTCACTTGCCATCTGGAACCTTCTCGGTAGGAGGGGCGATCAGCTCAGGGAAAACCAAAATTCTGGGCTTTCAGGTAGGAGCGCGCCATATCCTTCCGACTGTCACGGTTAGTACTCCCCTTGGAAACGTTCCCCTCCTTCCGTGGCAGTGGTTCATGAAAAAATGAGACTGGCTGCTGCAACCCGACGAGGAGGAAAGGAGGCAACATGATGAAACGGCAAGCATATACCATCAAATCAGTTGTAGCGCGGCTGGCCCTCTGGGCTCTGGTTGCAGCGCTGGTCCTGCTGCTGCTCGTGGCCGCCGGGGCGCAGGGGGACGTAGGCGCAGGGGTGCGGGGGAGCGGGAGTGCAAGGGAGCAGGGCGTGGCCCTTTCCTCCACCTCGGCTCAGACCCGCACCATCACCTACACCTACGACGGCGCCGGGCGGCTGGTAAAAGCCAACTACGGCGAGGGCCACGTCATAGCTTATACCTATGATGCAGCGGGCAACCTTGTCCGGCGAGGCCCTGAGATGGTGGAGATGGAGGTGTACCTCCCCCTCATCCTGAAGGGTTATGCCCCGTAGAGGCAGTCCGCTCCTGTTCCAGGCCGGTCGGGGGACGGTCCGGACACCCTGGCCTGAAGCGTCAGGGCCGGAGGCGGGCGTGCCCCCGGCCCCGCCCGATGACATGGACGGCGAACTCCGGCCCTATGGCGCAGGGGTGGACATCGGGGCCGACGAGTACTGGCCCTGCGTCCCCTTGGGGGAAATAATCGTCACCAGCCCGCCGATGGCTACGGTGGGCTTTCCCGCCGGTTTCCTCGCCGTCAGCCCCATCACGGCCACGCGGCCGGTGACCTACGCCTGGGAGGCGACGGAGCAGGCGCCTCAGGTTCACGTGGGACGTCACCGGCATGAAGGGGGTCACGCTCACGGTGCGGAACTGCGGCGGTAGCGCCTCCGCCACCTGCACCGTCACCGATTCCTACGGCCTGCCCGATCCTACCCCTGATGAGGTCGTCGTCACGGTGGAGGACATCCCCATCGTGGGGCTGAGTGCCCAGAACAGTAGCCCGACGATGCTGGGGGAGCCGACCTACTTCACCGCGACGGTCATCGCGGGGAGCAATGTGGTCTACGAATGGGCCTTCGGCAATGGGGAAACGGCCTTTGGGTTGGTGGGCCATTGCCCCTCGATGATGATAGCTTCTCCTGCCAAACAAGGAGAAGCTGTCTTTTTTGGGTTAACTCAGCCGGCCACCGCGGTTGAAAAGGGATTCCAGTTGTGCTATAATTGGCCCTCAGAAGCCACCCTACGGAGGTTCCCTTGAGGAAAAGAGTTGTTTTCGCCATCCTGATAGTTGGCCTCAGCGGCAACATCGCTCAGGTACTGCTGCTCCGGGAATTCTTAGTGACCTTCTACGGAAATGAGCTCTCCATAGGGATCATCTTGGCGAACTGGCTCATCTTAGAGGCTTTGGGGAGCTTCGTCATCGGCAGGATGGCCGATAGGATCGAGAGGAGGATAGAGGCGTTCATCGGCCTCCAGCTCATTTTCTCCCTTTCCTTCCCTTTGACCATCCACTTGGCCAGGATCGCCAAGAACCTGATAGGCGTCATACCCGGAGAGGCGGTTGGGCTGGTACCCATTCTGTACATCTCCTTGCTCATCCTCGCCCCTGTAAGCATCTCCCATGGCGCTCAGTTCACCTTCGGCTGCAAGATCTACTCCTCGCTCACCGATGAAGAGGCCCCTTCCATCGGCGAGGTCTACATCTATGAGACCATAGGCACCGCTATAGGCGGACTCCTCTTCACCTACCTCCTGATCCCCCGTTTCCATTCCATGGAGATAGCCGTAGGGCTGGCGGCCCTGAACTTCCTCTCAGGCCTCCTCCTGGTCGAACATTGGAGCAGACGCAAGCTGCTGGCCGGCTCCCTTGCCTCGCTCCTCGTCCTCCATGCCTATCTCTTAGCCTTCGGCGGATGCAATTGGCTCCATAATCGATCCATAGCCAGCCAGTGGAGGGGCCATAAGGTGCTCCACTATGAGAACTCCATCTACGGCAACATCACCGTCACCAGGAGGGGCGAGCAGTACACCTTCTTCTCCGATGGGCTTCCCATTGTGACCGTCCCCGTTCCGGATATAACCTTCGCTGAGGAGTTTGTCCATTTGGCTCTGTTAGCCCACCCCTCCCCCAAGGATGTGTTCCTCATAAGCGGAGGTGTGGGCGGCGTCCTGAATGAGATACTGAAGCACCCTGTGGAGAGGGTCGATTACGCCGAGCTGGATCCGCTCATCATCAAATTGACGACGGAGTATGCCACCCCGCTGACCGAGAAGGAGCTGACGAGCTCCAGGGTCCATCTTAAGCGCATCGACGGCCGCCTTTTCGCCAGGGAAACACCCCTCAAGTATGATGTGGTGATGGTCAGTTTCTCCTCCCCTTCGACTTTGCAGCTGAACAGGTTTTACACGGAGGAGTTCTTTCGCCTGGTGAGGAGAATCCTGAAGGAGGATGGCATCCTGGTGATCACCCTTCCCAGCTCGCTCACCTACCTGAGCGAGGAGTTGAAGGACCTTAACCTGTGCATCATCCGGACGTTGGAGAGGGTTTACCCCTATGTCCGCATCATCCCCGGATATTTTAATATCTACCTGGCCTCCACATCGCCCCGGATTTCCACCATCGATTCAGCCACGCTCATCGAGAGGCTGAAGGCCCGCGGCATCAAGACGCGGCTTCTGACCGCTCCTCACATCGAATACAGGCTGCACAAGAGGTGGTTGAACTGGTTTTTGGCATCCCTGGGGGAAGGGGCGGGGATGAGGATCAACAGCGACCTCCGCCCTTTAGGCCTCTTTTACGATCTCGCCCTCTGGAACGCCCAGTTCTCCCCTTACCTGAGAGGGGTCATCAAAGTGATGGGGGAAGCGAACCTATGGACGTTCCTCATTCCGCTGGCGGCGTTCGCCCTGTTCCTGTTGGCGGGGAGCGTTCGGGTCCCCAAGCTGCGGAGGGTACCTATCCCTGTGGCCATCGCCTTCACCGGGGTGGCTGGGATGGCCTTCGATCTGATCTTGAGCCTGGCCTTCCAATGCCTCTATGGCTACGTCTACTACCAGATAGGGCTCTTAGTAACCGCCTTTATGGTGGGGGTGGCCATAGGGGGATGGTGGATGACCCGCAATCTCGATCTGATCAGGAGGGAGAAGAGCTGCTTCATCGGCATTGAATTGGCCCTTGTGCTCTTCTCGGCGGCGCTTCCGGCGGTACTCCTGCTTTTCAAGTCGATTATGTGGCGGCCATGGGTATTCTCCTCCCTGCCGGAGGTTTTCCTCCTCCTCAATGCGGCGGCCGGCTTCCTGATCGGCCTGGAGTTCCCCTTGGCCAGCAAGATGTACCTGAAGGGGAGGGGAGGTGTAGGGGGCGTGGCAGGGGTCCTTTACGCCTCCGACCTGTTAGGGGGTTGGCTGGGGGCGCTGTTCATCTCCGTGGCCCTCTTCCCCGTCCTGGGGGTCATGGAGACGTGCGCGCTCCTGGTTGCGCTCAAATCGCTCAGCCTCCTCCTCGTGGCCATCTCCTATAGGGGTTAAATGGACAGGGCGATGACCGAGGTCATCGCCCTGCGAGATCGAAGGCTTTCACCTCACAGTCCATCTCATTCGTTAGTTTCCTGCTCCTCTCTCTCCTCTTTGGCGCGCTGGAATCTGCTCCACTCCTCGGCCAGCTCCCGCAGCCGCTTCTCCACGGCCCAGTTCACTGTGCCCTCAGGATAGCTCCCATCCTCCTGCCTCTCGCCGGCTTTCACCCCTGTCAGGATCTCGATACCCTCATCCACGGTCTTCACTGGATAGATGTGGAACTTCCCCTCTCTAACGGCCTCCACGATGTCCTCCCGCAGCATGAGGTTTTTGACGTTTTGGGCAGGGATGATCACCCCCTGTTCGCCTGTGAGGCCCTTGACTTTGCAGACATCGAAGAAGCCCTCGATTTTGCGCGTCACCCCGCCAACAGGCTGGATCTCCCCGCGCTGGTCAACCGAGCCGGTCACCGCTATCCCCTGCTTGAGGGGATAGCCCGATAGGCTGGAGAGGAGGGCGTATAGCTCTGTGGAGGCGGCGCTGTCACCTTCCACTTCCTCGTAGAGCTGCTCGAAGCTCACGCTGGCGGAGAGGGCTAAGGGCACATCTTGGGCGTACTTCCCGCCCAGATACCCTATCAGGGTCATGACCCCTTTGTTGTGGATGCGGCCGCTCATCTCCACCTCGCGCTCGATGTTCACCACCCCTGACTTGCCCATGAAGGTGCGAGCGGTTATGCGCGTGGGCTTGCCGAAGGTGTAATCGCCCAGGGTGATGATGGAGATGCCATTCACCTGACCTACGACCTCCCCCTCGGTGTCGATGAAGATCGTCCCATCCTCGATGAGCTCACGGATCCTCTCCTCAGGCAGGTTGGAGCGGTAGAATTTCTCCTCTATGGCCTGCTCCACATCCTCGGCGGTCACGAATTCGTGGCCGTTCTTACTCGCCCAGTAGTTCGCCTCCCTTATCAGGTCGCAGATGAGCCCAAACCTGGTCGAGAGCTTCTCCTGGTTCTCCACCAGGCGGGAGCTGTACTCTATCACTCTGGCCACTCCGGAACGATCGAAGTGCTTGAGCCCCTCTTTCTCGCAGCGATCCTTGATGAACAGGGCGTACTGCCTTATGTTCTCCGGGGTTCGATCCATCTGGACATCGAAATCGGCCTTGACTTTGAAGAACTTCTGGAAGTCCTCATCCAGATCGTAGAGGAGGTAGTAAAGGAAGGGGTTCCCGATGAGCACCACCTTGACGTCCAAAGGAATGGGCTCAGGCTCCAAGGTGACAGTGGAGATGAGCTGGTAGCGCTCCCCCAGCTCCTCCGTCTTGATCTCCCCTTCCTCCAGGGCCCTCTTCAAAGCCTCCCAGGCGAAGGGCCTGGTCAAGACGTCCGCAGCTTCCATCACTAAGTATCCTCCGTTGGCCTTGTGCAGCGCCCCCGCCCTGATCATGGTGAAATCAGTGAACAGGGCTCCCAGCTGCGGCCTGTGTTCTATGCGGCCGATGAGGTTACGGTAGGTGGGATTGGTCTCCACAACCACGGGCGCACCCCTGGTCTTGGAGTTGTCGACGATGACGTTGACCTTGTATTTGGTGAAGGGGTTGAATCCGATAGGGATCTTCACCCCCATCATCTGCACCTGCAGCTCCCCTCCCTCGGACTTGAAGTCGTCCACGCTCTCCACTATGTCCTTATGGACCTCCTCCAAGTAATCTAACACTTCGGGGATCTGGCTGTACTTTTCCTTCAGCTCTTCGATGTAGGGGGCCACCACCGAGCTAGCGATCTCCTTATCCAACTCCTTTATCCTCCGCTCGACCTCCTTCTTCTTTCCCCTTATCCGGCGCATGGTCGCTTCCAAATTCCCCTGCAACTCCTGTCGGGCCTTTTCTATCTCCCGTCGCTTCTCCTTGGGGAGCTGTTTATATTGCTCAGGGCTGATCGCCTTGCCCTCGATGACGGGGGCGAGCAGCAGGCCAGCGGGAGTCCTCGCCAGGACGAAATTCCTCTCCTTCACCCGCTTTTCCAACTCCGCCAACTCCGCCTTCTGCATCTCCTCGAATTGGTGGGAGATGCGTTCCTTCGCCTCCTCGTACACTGCACTCTCAAAGGCACGCGGGATCTCGCTCCGCAGATGCTCGATCAGTTCATCCATGTCCTTCTGGAATTCTACCCCTTTACCCGGTGGGAGGCGTATGGCGCGAGGCTTAGAGGGATCGGAGAAATTGTTGACGTAGCACCAGTCATCCGGCACTTTCTCCTTGGCCGCCTTTTCCTCTAAGAAACTCTTGACGGTGAAGGTCTTACCCGAGCCGGTGGGCCCCAAGGCGTAGATGTTAAAGCCCTGGCTGGGAATGCTGATGCCAAACTCAATAGCTCTTGCCGCGCGGGGCTGGCCAATGATGCCCTCCAAATCGGGCAGCTCTTTCGTGGTCTCGAAATTGAATTGGTTAGGATCACATCTGCGTCTTAGCTCCTCTGGCGAGAGTTCACGCACCATGGCTATCCTCCCCAAATTCATTTCTTTCAAGTTAGTGTATCACGTTGGGCTTATATTGTCAACTTGCCGGCTCGCCTCCCAGTGATTTGCTTTTTCCCCGCTATTGTTGTAAACTATAAGCGAACGTTAGTATCGGATACACCCTCGGTTTCCAAGCCTTTTAAGATACCCAGTACATCTGTTGGTGGCAGATCGTGATGTACTGAAATTGAGGTAGAAAGGTGCAGGAGATGGTGGACGAAGGTCGAGAGAAAGCGTTAGAGACCGCCTTGATCAACATCAAAAAGCGTTTCGGCGAAGGCGCCATCATGAAGCTAGGGGAAGCTACCCATTTAGACGTAGAGGCCATCCCCACCGGTTCCCTCGCCCTGGATATCGCCTTAGGTGTGGGAGGGGTGCCTCGGGGCCGGGTTACTGAGATCTACGGCCCCTATGCCTCCGGCAAGACCACTCTTGCTCAGCACATCGTTGCGGAGGCCCAGAAGATGGGCGGCGTGGCCGCGTATATCGATATGGAGCATGCCATTGACCCCGCCTATATGGCCAAGTGCGGGGTCAATGTGGATGATCTATACATCTCCCAGCCCGACACCGGCGAGCAGGCATTGGAGATCGCCGAGGCCCTCATCAGGAGCGGGGCTGTGGATGTGGTGGTCATAGACTCGGTGGCCGCGCTTGTCCCCAGGGCGGAACTGGAAGGGGAGATGGGCGACCAGCACGTTGGATTGCAAGCCCGCTTGATGAGCCAGGCCCTGAGAAAGCTCTCAGGAGCTATTAAGCAGTCCAATACGGCCGTGATCTTCACCAACCAGTTGCGCACCAGGATAGGAGTCATGTTCGGCAACCCGGAGACCACCCCCGGCGGCCGAGCTCTTAAGTTTTACTCCACAGTGCGTTTGGACCTGCGCCCCGTGCAATCTATCAAGCATCAAGGTGAGGTCATCGGCATTCGCACCAGGGTCAGGGTGACCAAGAACAAGGTGGCTCCCCCCTTCAAGAAGGCGGAGTTCGATATCATCTACAACGAGGGCATCTCTAAAGAAGGGGACATCTTAGATGTGGGCGTGGATATGGGGATAATCGAGAAGAGAGGGGCCTGGTACTCCTACGGCGACCTCAACCTGGGCCAAGGGCGCGAGAGCGCCAAGGAGTTCCTGCGTCAGAACCCCGATCTGGCCTTGGAGATCGAAAACGCGATCCGCGAAAAGGCCAACCTTCCCCTTAAGAGGCCGCCCCAAGCTAAGAAAGAGGTCGCCCCAGGCGGTGAACTGCTCAAGAGTCTGGAGGCCGCCCAGACAAGCTAATAGCTCATCGCTTTCCCGGGGGCACACTAGAGTTGTTGCACAATTGACTGCTTGGCTCCAAAGGCGCAATTTTCTCCTATGAAGGCCAAATCCTGTGCAGAAATGGGGCGACCCAGCCTCCAAGATCGCTTCGTGGGGGACAGAAGTTCCCAAAGTTTAGGCGATTCGGGGATTGGTTTTAGGCCTGTCCACTGATGAGCTCGCTCGCTGCTGACTGGGGTGAAAGAATTTCGCGAACTTACCGCGAGCGAGCTCATCAGGTGAAGGGGTTTTGCCAACCTACCGCGAGCCCTGTGGAATAAACTCTATTCCACAGGGCGAGCGAGCTCATCATCAATTATGCAACAACTCTACTAAAGTACTCAGTCTTCCACAGCTATCGAGCCCAATCGGTCAGATCGAATGCCTTCCTGATTAGGATCTCCTAATCAGGTTTTCTGAAGGTGAGTAATCGAAGATAGATTCGGATAGAAACATTGTTCAAGGCGGTACAGAGAGGAATGTAAGAAGCGGAGTTTGGCAGCTTGCTTTGGTTTCGCTTCACCCGAGTTGAAGGCGAAGCGAAGCTGATGTATTGGCTTAGGAAGCCGGATCGACAGAAGGGCTGGCGATAGCTGTGGCAAGGTTTTGCCACGGCTATTTTTATGGACGGTTCTTGCCGTCGCGGAATCGAGGTCATGGCAGGCACGATAACCGAACTTAAAGTCCAAAAAGGCAACAGAAGGCGGGTCAATGTTTACTTAGATGGCAAATACGCCTTTAGTCTTGCTGCCATAGAGGCAGCGAAACTCCATCGCGGCCAGGTGCTATCCGATGAGGAGATCCAGAAGCTTCAGGAGAGGGACGCCTTCCAAAAGGCGCATGATCGCGCCTTGCGCTTTCTCTCCTATCGTCCCCGCAGCGAGGCAGAGATGCGCCGTTATCTGAGGGACAAGGATACCCCCAAGGCGATCGAGGAGGAGGTGATCCAACGGCTGACCGCGGTTGGGCTTCTGGACGATCTGGCTTTCGCCCGCTACTGGGTGGAGAACAGGGAGAGGTTTAAACCCCGCAGCGCTCTCATGCTGCGCCATGAGCTGCGCCAGAAGGGGGTGGACGACGGGATCATAGCCCAGGTTCTGGAGGACATAGACGAGGAGGAGAGCGCTTATCGCGCCGCCCTCCAAAGGGCCCGCCGGCTTTCTAAACTGGACTACAAATCGTTTAGCCAGCGTTTGGGCGCTTATCTAAGGCGGCGTGGATTCTCCTACGAGGTGATAAAGGCCGTCCTGGAACGCCTCTGGCGAGAGCTGAGTGAAGAAAGCGAGGATGACAAATGGGACAATGGTTTTTCACCGGAGTGATAGGGGTAGTAGCCTTCGCCTTAGGCTATCTGTTGAGGCGCTATCTAAGCGAATCTAAAGTGAGGGCGATCAAAGCCGAGGCCGAACGAGCGCTCATCGAAGCGAGAGCCGAGGCCAAGAACATCGTGTTGGAGGCCAAGGATCAGGCCATTAAGATTCGCAGCCAGGCAGAGGAGGAGAACAAGAGGAGGAGGATCGACCTCCAAAAGCAAGAGGAGCGTTTACAGAAACGCTGGGAGGCCTTAGAGCGCAGGATAGATAGGTTAGAAAAGCGTGAGCGCAAACTGAACCAACGCCAAAGCAGCTTGGACCGCCTCCAGAGCAAGCTGGAAGAGCTCCATCAGAAGCAGATCCAGGAGCTGGAAAGGATATCCGGCCTCACAAGGGAGGAGGCCAAGGAGATCTTCCTGGAGAACATCGCTCAGGAGGCGCGGCAGGATGCCGCTGAGATGATAAGGAGGGTGGAGGCCGAGGCTAAGGAGGAAGCCGAACGTCGGGCCAGAGAGATCATCGCCACGGCCATCCAACGCTACGCCAGCGATCAGGTGGAGGAGTCCACTGTCTCCATGGTCCCCCTTCCCAGCGATGAGATGAAGGGGCGCATCATCGGACGAGGAGGACGTAACATCCGGGCTTTTGAGAAGGCCACCGGGGTGAATGTGGTCGTTGACGACACCCCTGAGGCGGTGCTTCTCTCCAGCTTCGACCCGGTGAGGCGAGAGGTGGCCCGCGTAGCTATGCAGAAGCTGATCACCGATGGGCGCATCCATCCCGGGCGCATCGAGGAGGTGGTGGAGAAATCCCGCCAAGAGGTGGAGAAGATCATTCTGGAGGAAGGGGAACAGGCCGCTTACCAGGTCGGCGTGCACGGCCTACATCCGGAGCTCATCAAGCTGTTGGGTCAGCTGAAATTCCGCACCAGCTACGGCCAGAATGTGCTTGCCAACTCCATCGAGACGGCCCACCTGGCGGGGATAATGGCGGCCGAATTGGGAGCTGACGTCGAGCTGGCTAAGAAGGGAGGGCTCTTACATGATATAGGCAAGGCGGTAAGCCATCAGGTGGAGGGCCCCCATGCCCTCATCGGGGCCGAGATCGCCAAGCGATTCGGTGCCTCCGAGAAGCTCGTCAACTGCATCGCTGCCCATCATGGCGAGGAGGAGCCGCGGTGCATAGAGGCGATCCTCGTGGCCGCTGCCGACGCCATCTCCAGTGCCCGCCCGGGCGCTCGCCGGGAGAGCTTAGAGCACTATGTGAAGCGCATCGAAACCCTGGAGAAGCTGGCCTCTTCCTTCGAGGGGGTGGAGCAGTGCTATGCCATCCAAGCCGGCCGAGAGGTGAGGATCATCGTCAAGCCCGAAGAGATCGATGACCTGGCTGCCATTCAGTTGTCCAAAAAGATCGCCAAGAAGGTGGAAGAGACCCTGGAGTACCCAGGGCAGATCAAGGTCACCGTGATCCGAGAGACGAGAGCGGTGGAATATGCCCGATAGCCTTCCCATAGAGTGGTTACGCGGCTAAGTTAAAGGCGATAGCTCGTGTCCCTCTAAATCATCCAGCTACCTAACGGTTTATCCAGCGGTCCTTTTCTCACCACGTCTGATCCGACGCAAATCGGGACGTGGATGCCCCTCTGTAGGAAGTGAAAGGGACTTTTACCTTGCCCTGGAAGGAAGAGTCAGGTAGCATGGGAGCTTGCTTCCGCTCGAATAATCGTGTACAATAAGGAGGCTCGCTTCGAGCATTGGAGTTTGACAACGAAGGAGGCAACGACATGGGAGAAATCATTAAAGTGGCAGCGACATCCAGGACCAGGGCTGTGGCGGGGGCTATCGCTGGTATGGTGAGGGAAAAGGGCCGAGCCGAGGCCCAGGCCATCGGGGCGGGGGCTGTGAACCAAGCTATAAAAGCGGTGGCCATCGCCCGGGGTTACCTCGCCTTGGACGGGATAGATGTCATCTGCATCCCTGCCTTCACCGAAGTGGAAATCAATGGGCAGGAACGAACAGCCCTTAAGTTGATCGTGGAACCTCGATGACGCGCCCGCTCTCACCTCAGAAGCGCGGCCATCGATTCATGCTCAGCGAGCAGATGCATCGGATGAGGGGTGGGATGGCAAACCATCCCCCGTAAAGGGGGAGGGAGAAGATACCCTTCAGAGGCCATCCTATGCCACGGGCGCGGAGATGGGTTGTCATATCGACCTTCATATCCATAGCACCGCCTCCGATGGGGAATATACCCCAACCCAATTGGTGGAGATGGCGCTCCAACGGGGGCTATCGGTCATCTCCATTACCGACCACGACACGACCGAGGGCATCGATGAGGCTTTAAAAGCAGCAGAAGGCACCAGCTTAGAGATCATCCCTGGGGTGGAGATCAGCGTTGATATCCCCCACAGGGAGGTCCATCTGCTGGGCTATTACATCGATCACCATAACCCTACCCTCCAGGAACAGTTATCCCTTCTGCGCCGCTCCAGGGAGGAAAGGGCAAGGGGTATCCTGGAGAAGTTAGCCGCGCTGGGCCTCCCCTTGCGATGGGAGAGGGTGGTCGAGCTGGCAGGCAAAGGCTCCATAGGGCGACCACACATCGCGCAAGCCATGGTGGAGCAGGGGTACGTTTCCACTATTAAGGAGGCGTTCGACCACTACATCGGGCGCGAGGGGCCAGCCTATGTGGAACGTTACAAGATGTCTCCTCTAGAGGCCATAGGCCTGATAGAGGAGGCCGGAGGGTTGGCCGTGTTGGCCCACCCGATCGGGGTGATCGATCTTCTGCCCTCGTTGGTGAAGGGGGGCTTGGTCGGCTTAGAGGTCTACTACGGCAGCTATTCAGCGGAGGAGATAGATGCACTCCTCTCTCTGGCCCGCAGATACGAGCTGATCCCCACGGGAGGGAGCGACTTCCACGGCCCCTCCGTGTTGGAGGGCGTTGAGATGGGGGCCGTGTGTGTGCCTCGGGAATCGGTGGAGCGGCTTAAGAAGTTAGCTGAGGAGCGAAGGGGTTCCTGAGGCCGGGCGTAGGATCGGAAGCCGATGGTTTCAGGTCAGGGATTCAAGCCCTGACCTTTTCTTCGATCCTGAGCCTTTAGGCAGGCTCAACATCAGCACCTCTAAGGCCAGGCGGGTGTTAGCGTTGTGTTCCAGGGCATAGGCGGTATCGCGTAGGGCGGCAAGGAAATCGCGTATTTGCCTCAGTCCGAACCGGTCAGCTTGGTTTACCAGGGGGCCCTGACGGTCGAGGTTGGTGATCTCCGACTGGTTTCCCCCTCGGATGAGGAGCAGGTCATGCCACCAGCTCAGCCACCAATCCAGCACTTCCTGTACCTCTTCGGGATCCCGACTGAGCTCTTGAGCATAGGCGAAGCGTTCAACCCTCCCCTGCCCCAGGAGCTCCTCCAGCTTATCCAAGCACCGTTCCCGCCGCCGCAGGAGTTCATCATCGCTGGAGGCCGCCACAGCCCAACCCAACCGACCGCCGGATAGGCGGGCCAGAAGCCTTGCTCGCTCGCCTTCTACCTTCCAGCGTTCCCGTAGGGCTCTCTGCACCTCCTCGATGGGCAGAGGGCGCAGGTTAAGCACTTCGCAGCGGGAGACGATCGTAGGAGGGAGGGCTTGGGTGTTGGAGGCGGTGAGAATTAACACCACATGGGCCGGAGGCTCCTCTAAGGTCTTTAAAAGGCAATTGGAGGCCTCAGCGGTGGCCTGTTCCATCTGCCGAATGATGTAAACCTTCCATCGCCCCTCCAGAGGGGATAGGGACACCTCCCGCTGCAAGGCGCGTATCTGGCCTATCTTGATGGTGCCTTCCTCCCCCTCGATTACCTGCACATCGGGGTGGGTGCCATGGGCGATCTTGCGGCAGGAGAGGCATTCCCCACAGGGCTTTTCCTCGCCTGTGCAGTTAAGTGCTTGGGCGAAATTGAGAGCAAGGGTGGTCTTGCCAATCTGCGGTGGGCCTGCCAACAGGTAAGCATGGGCCACCCGACCGTTAGTCAGACTTCGTTGCAGGAGCTCCACTGCCCATTCGTGGCCTATCACTCGCCACATTTGAACCCTTTCCCCTCCGCTATTTTACCATAGATCGCCCCTCGATCCAAGTGGATTTGCTTTCGCTTCGTGGGGGACAAAAGTTCCCAAGGTTTAGGCGATTCAGGGATCGATTTTAGACCTGTCCACTGATGAGCTCGCTGCTGGCTGGGGTGATGAGCTCGCTCGCTGCTGGCCGGGGTGAAGGGATTTTGCCAACCTGCCGCGAGCGAGCTCATCATCAATTGTGCAACAACTCTAGTGATAAGGGGGGAATAGAATGGCTGAACCGAAAGTGGCGCCATACGGCTCCTGGAAATCGCCTATAACTTCGGACCTCATCGCCGCCGGAACCATCGGCCTTGGACAGATCGTGCTCGACGGCGAGGACATCTATTGGATCGAAATGCACCCGGCCGAGGGCGGAAGATACGTCATTGTACGGTGGACTCCGGACGGGCGGATCACAGACGTCACTCCGCCCCCCTTCAACGCCCGAACGAGGGTACATGAGTATGGTGGAGGCTCCTTCGCCGTCGCTGAGGGCACGGTCTACTTCTCAAACTTCATCGATCAACGCCTCTACCGTCAAGACCCTGGCGCCCCGCCGCGGGCGATCACCCCTGAGGCCGACCTGCGCTACGCGGATGGCGTCATAGATCGCCGCCGCAGCCGGATGATCTGCGTGTGTGAGGATCACACAGTAAAGGGGGAGCCGGTCAATGCCATCGTCAGCCTCGATCTGCAGGGAGGCGACGGCGGCCAGGTGCTAATCTCCGGGAATGATTTCTACTCCTCCCCGCGCCTCAGCCCCGATGGCTCCCGCCTGGCCTGGCTCACCTGGAACCACCCGAACATGCCGTGGGATGGGACGGAACTGTGGGTGGGTGAATTGAGGGAAGACGGCTCGTTGGGCCGAACCGAGCTCGTCGCCGGCGGCGCCCACGAATCTATCTTCCAGCCGGAATGGTCTCCGGACGGCATCCTCCACTTCGTCTCCGATCGGACCGGCTGGTGGAATCTGTACCGCTGGCGCAACGGGCACATCGAGCCCCTGACCGAGATGGAGGCCGAGTTCGGAAGGCCGCAATGGCTCTTCGGCATGTCCACCTACGCTTTTGCAGGGGCGCTCGGCCACGCGTCCGAGTGCATCATCTGCGCCTATACCCAGCAGGGAACCTGGCATTTAGCGAGCTTGGATACGGCGATGCGGAAGCTGGAGCCGATCGAGACTCCATACTCCGAGATCGCCTATGTCCGAGCGGCTCCCGGCCATGTCGTGTTCCTCGGCGGTTCCCCAACCGAGCCGGCTTCGATCGTCCAGCTCGACCTCGCCACGAAGCGGATCGAGATACTGCGCCGCTCGAGCGAAGTGGAGATCGAGGAAGGGTACCTCTCGATCCCGCGGGCGATCGAATTCCCCACCGAGCAGGGGTTAACCGCGCACGCCTTCTTCTATCCACCCAAGAACCGCGACTTCGTCGCTCCGCCCGGGGAGCGACCGCCGTTGCTCGTCATCAGCCATGGCGGACCGACCTCAGCCACCTCCACCGCACTTAACCTGGCGATTCAGTTTTGGACCAGCCGGGGGATCGCCGTCCTCGATGTGAACTACGGCGGGAGCACTGGCTATGGCCGCGAATACCGTCAGCGGCTGGAAGGCCGATGGGGGATCGTTGACGTTGATGACTGTGTGAACGGTGCGCGCTACCTGGTCGAACGTGGCGAGGTGGACGGCGAACGCCTGGCGATCAGGGGAGGCAGCGCTGGGGGCTACACGACGCTCTGCGCGCTCACCTTCCGCCGCCTCTTCAAAGCCGGTGCCAGCTACTATGGAGTGAGCGACCTGGAGGCATTGACCGAGGAGACCCATAAATTCGAATCGCACTACTTGGATCGGCTGATCGGCCCCTACCCTGAGCGTCGAGACCTCTACTGGGAGCGCTCCCCGATCCATTTCGCCGACCGCTTATCGTGCCCAGTCATATTCTTCCAGGGGCTTGAGGACAGGGTTGTCCCGCCCACCCAGGCTGAATCGATGGTGGAGGCGCTGCGTGCGAAGGGGTTGCCTGTGGCTTACATTGCCTTCGAGGGTGAGCAGCATGGATTGCGCCGCGCTGAAAACATCAAGCGTGCCCTTGACGCTGAGCTCTACTTCTATTCACAGGTCTTCGGCTTCGAGCTCCCCGAGCCGGTCCATCGGGTGCCCATCGAGAACCTCTGAGATGACGCCCTCGCCGCCAAATCGATGGAAGGTCCGCTGGAGCCTTTGGAGGTCTGATGTGTCCTGGACACGCAGCCATCGCCGATATGGCTGCCGCTGTGGAGGCGGCGAGACTCATCGCCTATTGGGCTGTCTTTTCTGCAGCGAGGGAGGAGCCTGATCCCTTACTGTTCCTGGCAAGTGCCGTCCCTCTTTCGCTAGATCCGCTTTTCAGTAGAGTTGTTGCGCAATTGATGATGAGCTCGCTCGCCCTGTGAAATAGATATTTCACAGGGCTCGCGGCAGGTTGGCAAAACCCCTTCACTCCCGCCAGCAGCGAGCGAGCTCATCAGATGATGAGCTCGCTCGCCTTGTGGGATAGAGTTTATTCCACAGGGCTCGCGGTAGGTTGGCAAAACCCCTTCACCTGATGAGCTCGCTCGCGGTAAGTTCGCGAAATTCTTTCACCCCAGTCAGCAGCGAGCGAGCTCATCACCCCGGCCAGCAGCGAGCTCATCAGTGGACAGGCCTGAAATCAATCCCGGAATCGCCTAAACTTTGGGAACTTTTGTCCCCCGCGAAACGATATTGGAGGCAGGTCACCCCATTTCTGCGCAGGATTTGGCCTTCATAGGAGAAAATCGCCCTTTTGGAGCCAGTCAGTCAATTGTGCAACAACTCTAGTTTTCCATTAGGTGATCGGACTTGCGTTTTTCAATTTTTGTTGATATAATGTTGATGTGAATAAGCTGGGCGGTTAGCTCAGTTGGTTAGAGCGCAGCGTTGACATCGCTGAGGTCATAGGTTCGAGTCCTATACCGCCCATTGCCGTAAACATAAGCGGAGCCATAGGCTAAAAGCGATGACTGGGACGAGTACCTGGGGGTAGGGTGCCAGAGAGGGAGGGCCACGGCTGCAAGCCCTCCCCACCACGAGCCCGGGGAAAACCACCCACGAGCTGGGCTCCGGAAATGGTCAACGGATATGAAAGAGTAGCGGATTCATATCCAGTTAACCTGAGTATGGAGCCTCGGAGGCACCCCGTTATCGGTCGAAACGAGAGCGGTCAACGGATTTCTCACATCCGTTAATTCGTTAGCCTCATCCGTTGACCGAAATTGGGTGGAACCGCGGGAAAGCCTCTCGCCCCAAAAGCGAGAGGCTCTTTCTTTACCCAAAGGAGGTTATCATGTCTGAGAAGGAACTGGAGAAACTGCGCCACTCCTGCGCCCACGTGATGGCCCAAGCGGTGCTAGAGATGTTCCCGGAGGCCAAATTGGGCATCGGGCCGGCCATCGAGAACGGCTTCTACTACGACTTCGACCTCCCCCGCTCACTCACGCCCGATGATCTGAGGGAGATAGAGGCCAGGATGAGGAGGATCATCCGTGGAAATCACCCCTTCGTCAGGCGGGAGGTCTCGCGGGAGGAGGCAAAGAAGCTCTTCTCCGATCAGCCCTACAAGTTGGAGCTGATCGAAGAGATGCCGGAGGGGGAGGTCATCTCGATCTACACCCAGGATACCTTCACCGACCTCTGCAAAGGTCCGCACTTAGAGCACACGGGGCAGATCCCGCTGAACGGCTTCAAACTGCTCTCCATAGCTGGTGCCTACTGGCGTGGAGACGAGCGAAGGCCGATGCTCCAGCGCATCTACGGCACGGCATGGCCCACTAAGGAGGATCTGGAGGCGTATCTCCATAAACTGGAGGAAATAGAACGCAGGGATCACCGCAGACTGGGCCGGGAACTGGACCTGTTCAGCATTCACGAAGAGGCGGGGGCTGGCCTCATCCACTGGCACCCCAAAGGAGGCCTCATTCGCTCCATCATAGAGGACTTCTGGCGGAAAGAGCACTTCAAGCGGGGTTACGACATCGTCTACTCGCCCCACATCGGCAAGGCCCAACTGTGGGAGACCAGTGGGCACTTGGACTTTTACCGCGAAAACATGTACTCGCCCATGGATATCGAGGGCCAGGAGTACTTCATCAAGCCTATGAATTGCCCCTTCCACATCATGATGTACAAGACCAGGACCCGAAGTTACCGTGACCTTCCCCTACGCTGGGCTGAGCTGGGCACAGTCTACCGCTATGAGAGGAGCGGCGTGCTTCATGGCTTGATGAGGGTGAGAGGATTCACCCAGGACGACGCTCACATCTTCTGCCGCCCTGACCAGGTGGAGGATGAGATCGTGGGTTGCCTGGATTTGGCCCTGGACATGCTGAGCGCCTTCGGGTTCGAGGAGTACGAGGTCGTCCTCTCGGTGTGGGATCCAGAGCACAAGGAGGACTATATCGGCAGTGAGGAGATGTGGGAAATGGCGGAGGGGTCGCTCGTGAAGGCATTGGAGAGGAAGGGGCTCTCCTACGAGCGGGCCAAGGGCGAGGCGGCCTTCTATGGCCCTAAGATAGACATCAAGATCAAGGATGCCCTCGGCCGTGCCTGGCAGTGTACGACCATCCAGTTCGACTTCAACTTGCCGGAGCGTTTCGACATGACCTACATGGGCCCAGACGGGAGGGAGCATCGGCCCTACATGGTGCATCGCACCATCCTGGGCTCGATGGAACGCTTCTTCGGCGTGCTAGTCGAGCACTATGCAGGGGCCTTCCCAGTTTGGCTCGCTCCAGAGCAGGTCAGGATCATCCCCATTGCCGACCGCCACAACGAATATGCCTACAGAGTGCAGGGACGATTGAAGGAGGTAGGCCTCCGGGCTGAGGTCGACGATTCCAGCGAGAGGATGGAGGCCAAAATCCGCCGTGCACAGCTTGAGAAGATCCCCTACATGCTTGTGGTGGGCGACCGAGAGGTGGAGGGAGGCACTGTTGCTGTCAGGTTGCGCACCGGCGAGGATTTAGGGCCGAAACCCGTGGAGGAGTTCATCACGATGGCCCAGGAGGCCATAGCTGAGAAGCGCAGCACTTGACTTCTGACGGCAAATATGGTATAGTTTACTCAAAGTTGACCTCAGTAGGGCAGGGAGGAAGAAGAGATCGATCCCAAATCGCATCGAGTTAACGAGCACATCAGGGCCAAGAGGGTGCGTTTGATTGGCGAGGACGGCAAGCAGATAGGGATCGTCACCCGGGAGGAGGCCTTGCGTGCTGCGCGCGAGGAAGGCTTGGACCTGGTGGAGGTTGCTCCCAACGCCGATCCTCCGGTCTGCCGCATAATGGATTACGGCAAATTCCTGTACAAGCGCACCAAAAGGGCGCGTGAGGCTCGTAAGGCCCGCAAGGGGGGCGAGGTCAAAGAGATCCGTTTGCGTCCTAAAACGGATGAACACGCTATAGCCTTTAAGCTTAGGGATGCACGCCGCTTTCTGAATGACAAATGCAAGGTGAAGGTGAGGGTTAGGTTCTACGGGCGGGAGATCACCCACCCCGAGATCGGGAGGGAGCTGCTGGAGAGGATAATCAGTGCGCTCGAAGACATCTCTGAGGTGGAGCAGCCACCTTCCATGGTGGGGCGCAGCATGCTCATGATCCTCAGCCCACGGAAGAAGTAGAGTGGTTGCCCAGTCCTAATGGCCAGAGGATATGGTGTAACCATTCTAATGGCACAAGGAGGTTGAGGCATTGAGGGTCAAAGGAGGGCCAAGGACGCGCAGACGCCATAAGAAGGTGCTCAAGTACACTAAAGGACAGTACGGGACTAAGCATGCCCTATTCCGCCGTGCTCATGAGGCCATGCTGAAATCCCTGCGCTACGCTTATCGCGATCGCCGCCAACGCAAGCGCGATTTCCGCCGCCTTTGGATCATGCGTATCAACGCGGCTGCCAGGCAGCATGGGCTGTCCTATAGCAGTTTCATGCATGGTCTCGAACAGGCAAAGGTGAAGCTGGACAGGAAGACCTTAGCGGATATAGCTGTGCACGATGCCGATGCTTTCGCTCAGTTGGTTGAAATGGCCAAGGCGGGGATCGAAGGCTGAGATGGCCGAAACGAAGGGCGGAGACACCTCCGCCTTTTCTTTTGAGGATAGCTCTCCCATCGTTCGGAGGTCCGTTGTTACCTCGAACGGTGCTCCAGGTTTAAAGTTAGCCCGCTTTCCGAATAAGTCCTGCTTTCGAAGCGGGGCTTTTCATTCTGGGGCGATTATGGTATAATTCGCCCAGGGAAAGGGCTGTGCTATGGCTAAGAGGAAGGGCGCCAAGAGGAAGAGAAGAACCAACCCCCTTGCCTACCTTTCCCAAATCCTGCAGGCGGAGGTGATGGGCATCTTCCTCCTCACCCTGGCCCTCCTTACCCTGCTCAGCCTGGCCTCCTTCAGCCGAGGCCGCATCACCGAGGCTTGGATTCATCTGCTGCGCCTGGGATTTGGGATGGGCGCTTATTTAGTCCCCTTTGGCCTTGGGGCCATCGGCCTCTGGCTCGTGCTTAAAGGCATGGAACGCCAGCCCCGGGTGGCCCCGGATAGGGTGGCTGGGATAGCCCTCCTTTTCCTCCTCTTCCTCACGGTCATCCACCTTCCCTCTCCCCACCCTCGAATCCTGGCTGCACAGGGCCAAGGCGGCGGCTACTTGGGTTGGTTAGTAAGCCACGCCCTCGTCTCCGGCTTAGGCCGCTTAGGCAGTTACTTGGTCATCTCCGCTCTGATGGGGACAGCTCTCACCCTCGTCCTCGGTGTATCCGCCCTCGAGATAATCCATCTCTTGCAAAAGGAATGGCAATGGCTTACCGCCTCACTCCAACGACTCGGGGCTGGTTGGAGAAGGTCCCTGAACAGGCTTAGACCCCCCTTACCGAAGGCCAAGCCCTCTCCGCCGCCTGTGCGGGTACGCATCATCGGAGGGGAAAAGGGGTGGCTACTCCCGTCCATAACCGAGATATTGGAGGAATCCCCTGAGCGGGAGATCAGCCAGGCGGAGATCAGGAAACGGATCGAGATCATCGAGGAGACCTTGGCCAGCTTTGGAGTTCCAGGGAGAGTTGTGGAGGTCAACCAGGGCCCTGTGGTCACCCAGTTCGGCGTCGAACCAGGCTACATCGAGAGGCGGGATGGGAAGCGGATCAAAGTTAAGGTCTCCAAGATCCAGGCCCTGGCCGATGACTTGGCCCTGGCCCTAGCTGCTGCCCCCATCCGTGTGGAGGCTCCAGTGCCTGGGAAGTCCATCGTGGGCATCGAGGTGCCGAACACGAAGCCTTCTCTGGTAGCCCTCAGGGAAGTGATGGAGTCAGAGGTCTTTCAGAGGCTGGACTCCAAGCTCAAAATAGCTTTGGGCAGGGATGTCTCCGGCCATCCAGTGGCAGCCGATCTGGCCACCATGCCCCACCTCCTCATCGCCGGGACCACCGGCTCAGGGAAATCCGTGTGCATCAACTCCATCACCACCTGCCTTCTCTGCAACAATACCCCTGATGAGCTGAAGCTGCTCATGGTCGACCCCAAGATGGTGGAGCTGACCGTCTACAATGGCCTTCCTCACCTTCTAGCACCGGTGGTTGTGGATGTGGAGCAAGCCTTGAGGATGCTTCACTGGGTCATAAGTGAGATGGACGGACGGTATAGGAAGTTCGCCAGCGTCAGGGCGCGCGACATCGAGGAGTACAACCAACATTCGGCTTCCCGCGCGGAGGAGCAATTGCCTTACATCGTGGTCATCATCGATGAGCTGGCGGATCTGATGGCTGCTGCTCCGGAGGAGATGGAGGGGGCCATCTGCCGCATCGCTCAGATGGCCAGGGCTACGGGGATCCACTTGATCATAGCTACCCAAAGGCCATCGGTGGATGTAGTGACAGGGCTTATCAAAGCCAACTTTCCGGCCCGCATCTCCTTCGCCACCGCCTCTCAGGTGGACTCACGGGTCATCCTGGACATGACGGGGGCGGAGAAGTTACTGGGTCGAGGAGATATGCTCTATTTAGCGCCGGATACCAGCTACCCAGTGAGGCTGCGCGGCTGCTTCGTCTCTGAGAGGGAGATAGAGCGCCTGGTCCGTTATTGGAAGAGCGCCGCCTGGGAGTTGGAGCTAGGAAGCACGGTTCAACGACCCCTCTGGGCCGACGTCGAAGGCACCGGGGGAAAAGGTGGGTCTTACTCAGGAGGGCTGAGATGCAGAGGGCCAATGATCTCATCTTCGCGCTGAGCTTGCTGGTAGCGTTGATCTTCGCGTTGCCCAATTTAAGCGTTCTGCGACGCTTCTACACCTTCGATTACATCCTGGGCACAACGCAACTGCCCGTGTCCCTTGTCTTCCTATTGGGTGGTCTCTGCGTGATATCCCTGCAGTGGCTGCTTGGCCGCTTGGGCTTGACCCTGAATGCGCGTAGGCTCAGCCGAGCTGAAGAGGAGATCGCTCGGCTAAAAGCCCAGCTGCAGGAAAGGGAAGCCGAAGGAAAAGCAGCCCAGGAGGAGATCGCCCAGTTGAGAGCTCAACTGCAGGGGAGGGAGGCTGAGGGAAAGCAAGCCTCAGCCTGAGAGGTTTGAGCAGAGGTGGTAAAGATAGCCTTCTTTGCCGCTTTTCGCCCTTTAAGACCGGGGGCGGAGGAGATAGTAGCTCCGCTGATCAAGGAAGCGAAGGCTCTCCTCGCCGAGCTGGGTGAGCTCCTCACCCTTGAGCCTATGGTCACCACAGTCGAGGAGGGGGAGAAAGCCGTCAGCGAACTCCTTTCCAAGGGCCCCGACGTCTTCGTGGCCTTCGTGACCGGAGGGACGGAGAGGATAATCCAAGTCGCCTTCCGCGATGCGGACTTGCCCCTTGTCCTCCTGGCCTGCGATCGCGCTAACAGCTTGGCGGCAGCCCTGGAGATGCTCCCCAGGTTGAGGGATATGGGAAAAGACGTCAAGCTCATCTTCATCGAACGGTTCGACGAGGCTCTTTCCAGAGCCTTTGAGGACTTCCTAGTGACACGGATGGCCATCCGGAGGCTTAAGGGGACCACCTTAGGCATCTTCGGCTCGCCCTCCCCCTGGCTCATCGGATGCACCTCGGATTACCGGCTGCTTGAGGACAAGTTTGGCCTGGCCGTAAAGCACATCGATCTCCTCACCCTTTACCAGAGATTCCAAAAGCTCCCTCTCTCCGCCGCCGAGAATGCGGCCAGGCAGATCCTCAGCGGCGTCGGTGAGCTGAGGGAGCCCTCCTTCGAGGACCTCCTCGGAGCAACGAGGCTCTATCTGGCTGCTGAGGAGATCGCGGAGGAGGAGCACCTCCATGCTTTAACCGTGAAGTGCTTCGATGTGCTCTCCGCGCTCGATAATACCATGTGCCTAGCCCTCTCGAAGCTGAACGATGAGGGCATCGTTGCCGGCTGCGAGGGGGACATAAACGCCGCGCTCTCCATGCTCCTGCTCCACTACCTGACGGATCGACCCACATGGATGGCCAACCCCGTCGCTATCAACCGCGAGCGAAATACCCTGACCCTGGCCCATTGCACCGTGGCTACGAAGCTCGTCCCTGACCCCCAGAAGGTTGTCTTGCGCAGCCACTTCGAGTCGGGGAAGGGGGTTGCTGTGCAGGGCCACTTGGCTAAGGGGGAGGTTACCCTGGCGCGCCTGGGAGGGCCGGGGCTGGGCAGGATGATGATCCTCCCCGGCGAGGTCGTTAACTCCGACATGGGCTACGAGCATATGTGCAGGACCCAGGTCGAGGTCAAGCTCCAGGGCTCGGTGGAGGACTTTTTGGAGAGCTCGCTCGGCAATCACCTGGTCCTTGCGCCGGGCGACCTCACGGAGAGGCTGGTCGAGGTGTGCGCCCTGCTTCAAGTGGAACCGATGACCATCTGCTAAGGCAGGCTTGCATGTTTACACAAAATGGGCTATAATGGCCGTGCCAGTTAACAGAGAGGGGGTGATAGCCGACCGGGTAGAGCGTTTCTTCTCAGGACAGCGATTGAGTGAACTAAGGAGGGAAGGATAATGCGCAAGTGGATTTTTGCCAGTTTAGCGATGGTTTTGGTTCTCTCATTGGCCTTGGCGGGCTGCAAGCCGGCTCCCACTCCTACTCCCACCCCGAAGCCGGCGCCGCCGACACCCACCCCAGTTCCTCCTACCCCCACTCCAAAGCCCATCAAGATCGCCGTCGTCTCCGACATCGGTGGCCGGGGGGATCTGAGCTTTAACGATATGGCCTTCAAGGGGGGCGACGACGCCGAGAAGGACTTCGGGGTCGAGATGGTGGAGCTGATCAGCAAGGTAGAGGCCGACTACGTGCCCAACCTGAAAACTGCAGCCGAGGACCCCGACGTCAAGCTCATCGTCGGCGTGGGCTTCCTCCTCAGCGATGCCCTGGTGGAGGTGGCCAGGAAGTACCCGGATAAGAACTTCGCCGGCATTGACACCTACTCCCAGTCCATCGTGAAGGAGAAGTTCCCGGACGAGTACCCGCTGCCCAACCTGATGGATATCGTCTACGAAGAGCACAAGGGCAGCGCCCTGGTCGGAGCCTTAGGCGCCCTTCTGGCCGCCGTTTATGACAAGCCCCACATCGGTGGCGTCTTCGGCATTGAGATCCCCGTCCTCTGGAAATTCGAGATCGGCTATAAGTGGGGTGCGAGGTGGGCCACCGAGTGGCTGAAGAAGAACAAGCCGGAGGAGGCCTTTGACTACACTAAGGACTTCGTCCTCTGGACCTACACCGGCACCTTCAGCGACATCACCAAGGGCTACGAGGCTGCCAAGCCGATGTACGCCAAGGATGCAGTGACCGTTTACAACATTGCTGGGCCGCTCGGCCTGGGCATCAACCAGGCCGTGGCGGAGATCGCCGAGGAGAAGGGCCTGGAGATGGGGCCTCCCTTCTGGACCGGCGTTGACGCCAACCAGGACTGGATCAACCCCGGTTTTATCATCGCCAGCATGATGAAGAGGGTTGATAAGGGGGTCTATTACGCCACCAAGCTTGTCCTGGATGGGAAGTTCAGGGATTTGGTGAAGGAGAACAAAGGCGTCCTGACTCTGGGCATCGGCACCAAGGTGGCGGGTGAGTTAATGGAGGGCATCTCCGTCAGCACCCTGGCTGACCTGGATGAGTTCATCGAGATGGGCGTTAGGGCGGAGGAGCTGACGGGCAAGAAGGTGCTCCCCATGGCCCCGGAGGAGATCAAGGCCAAGGTGAAGGCGATGAGGGAGGCTCAGCCCGATTGGGTCTGGGAGGCGGTGAAGGAACTCGAAGAGAAAATACGTACCGGCGAGGTCGAGGTTCCCATGGTGATGACGGAGGAGGAGATAAAGAAGTGGCGCGGTGAACTCGGCTAAGATCGCGTGGTAGGGGCGATGCGCCGCGTCGCCCCTACTTTCAACTCGCCTCGGCACAAACTGAACAGGGGCAAGCCGCGGCTTGCCCCTGTTTTTAGGGATTGGGGGATGTTGGAGCTTGCCCCTGCTGGCTGATGAGCACATTGCCCGCTCCCACACCCGGGAGAGTGGAGGTTGTTTATGGGGATGGAAGAGGTTTTAAGGGAATTTAAGGCGGAGATTGCAAAACTCTACGGCAAGAGGTTGAAAAACGTGATCCTTTATGGTTCATGGGCGAGGGGCGATGCCACAGGAGAATCAGACATAGACCTGCTCATCGTTCTTGAAGGGGAGGTCGCCCCCGGAAAGGAGATAGATAGGATAATAGATATAATCACAGAGATAGATCTGAGGCATGGGGTGCTGATATCCGTTTACCCTCTATCTGAAAAGGATTATTTTACTGTAAATAGCCCTCTGCTCCTAAATGTGAGGAAGGAGGGCGTGCCTGCATGAAATGAGGTAAAATCCCTCATCAAAAGGGCAAGAAGATATCTCAAAAGCGCCGAGATTCTCCTTAAAACCGGCGTTTTCCCAAAGGATATGAGTAAAAAAACTTCACAGGGCATTTGAGAAAAGGCAGTTGGGCGATTATGAATACACCTTCGTGATATCCAAAAGCGAGGCTGAGGAGATGCTCGAAAAAGGGGAAGAACTCGTGGAGAAAATCTTCCGATATCTAAAAGAGGAGGGGTGGGAGGTATGAACTCCAAGCCCTTCATCGAAATGAAATCCATCAGAAAGGTTTATCCTGACGGCACGGTGGCCCTGCGGGGGGTTGATTTCAACGTCGGGAGAGGGGAGATCGTGGGACTCCTGGGCGAGAACGGCGCCGGAAAGACCACCCTGATGAAGATCCTCTCCGGGCTCCTCCCGCCTACCGGAGGGGAGATATTCGTGAACGGCGAACGGGTGCGCTTTAGAAACCCCTCCGACGCCCTTAAGCGCGGGATAGGGATGGTCCACCAGTTCTTCGCCTTGGTCCCACCTTATACCGCCGTCGAAAACATCCTCCTGGGCCAGGAGGCTGCCGGCCCTTTCTCCTTACTTGCTATAGAGGCCGCCAGGAAGCGCTTGAGCGATTTGGCCGAGGAGACAGGGTTGAAGGTCCCCCTGGACACTCCCATCGAGTTGCTCCCGCTGGGCGTCCAGCAGAGGGTCGAGATCTTAAAGGTGCTCTACCGAGGGACAGAGGTCCTTATACTCGACGAGCCCACCTCATCCCTCACTCCTATGGAGGTGGATGAGCTTTTCCGCATCATGTGCAGGTTAAAGGAGGCAGGAAAGGCCATCGTCTTCATCACCCACAAGCTGAGGGAAGTCCTGGAGATCTCTGATAGGATCGTCGTCCTGAGGAACGGCCTCGTCACCGGGAAGCTGCCGACTGAGGAGGCTACTCCCAAGAAGCTGGCGGTGATGATGGTGGGTAAGGAAGTGGTGCCGCGGGTGACCAGGAGGGAGAGGGGGGTGGGCGAACCCGTGCTGGTGGTCAAGGACCTTCAGGTGATGAGTGATTTCGGCACCTTAGCCGTAAAGGGCCTCTCTTTCGAGGTGAGAGCCGGCGAGATATTTGGCGTGGCTGGGGTAGAGGGTAATGGCCAGAGCGAGCTCGTCCAGGCCCTTACCGGCCTCAGGCCTCCTAAAGGCGGCCAGATAAAGCTCAACGGCGTGGATGTCATCGCTTTTGATCCCCAAAAACTCTATGGGATGGGGGTTTGTCACATCCCCGAGGACAAAGCGCGGTTCGGGTTGGCCCTGAACTTCGACGTGGCCGAGAACAGCGTTCTCGGAAGGCAATGGGAGCCCATGTTCCTCCTGGGCATGGGCCGATTGAATTGGGGTAAGATAGTGGAGTTCACCGAGAAGCTGATAAAAAGGTTCAATGTGATAACCCCCAGCGTGAGGACGCCGGTCAAAAGCCTGAGCGGCGGGAACCAGCAGAGACTCGTGGTCGGCCGTGAATTGAGCAAAAACCCCGCCCTTGTGGTGGCCGCCCACCCGACGCGGGGATTGGACATCGCCTCCACAGTCTACATCCGCGAGCTCCTGGTGAGGATGAGGGATGAGGGCAAAGGCGTGTTGTTGATATCCGCCGACCTGGATGAGATACTGGAGCTCAGCGACAGGATCGCGGTGATGTACGAGGGCGAGTTCCTGGGCGTCGGGAAAGCCGAGGAGCTCACAAGGGAGGAGATAGGGCTGATGATGGGCGGGATAAGGCCAGATTAGCTAATAGCTGATGGCAGGTAGCAGATAGCAGATGATAGGTGAAAGCCATCAGCCATCGGCTATCTGCCATTCGCTAAAGGCGGGAGGTGTACGATGAAAACAACTGCATCTGACAGCATGGTGGAGGAGGCTATTCAGCCATCGGAATTGACAGTTGAGGTGGCACAGCTATGGCCGCCTCGGGGGCAGTGGACGGAGGCGGACTATTTCGCCCTGCCGGATACGAACCGTTTCGTCGAGCTATCAGAAGGAGAACTGGTCATGCCGCCACATCCGACCCATACCCATCAATTGATAGTCGGTAGATTATATCGTGCCATATACGATTTTGTGGCTGAACGCGGCTTGGGCATCGTCCAGATAGGCCCGCTGCCGGTGCGCCTCTGGCCGGGAAAGATTCGCGAGCCGGACATCCTCTTCGTGGCCAAGGAGCACAGCGACCGCATTGGTGAGAAGGTCTACGGCCTGCCGGACCTGACGGTGGAGGTGCTGTCACCCGCTACCCGGCGCACCGACCGCCTGGAGAAGACGGTGGAGTACGCGCAAGCCGGAGTGAGGGAATATTGGATCGTGGATCCCCATGGGCGGACGGTGGAGGTGTTCGTGCTGCGCGAAGGGGCTTACGAGCTGCTTGGCAAGTGGGGTGAAGGCGAGGAGGCTCGCTCGGAGGTGTTGGCCGGGTTCAGGGTGGCTGTGGATGAGGTGATAAAGGGATAGCAGGGTAGCAAAGTAACAAAGTCGCATGTGCCTGCTACCTTGTTACCCTGCTACTTGCTACCTTGCACAAAGGAGGGTTCACAGTGAAGCGCTTCGAGATTCCTACGCAGATACGACCTCTGGCGGAATCGTTTATCACCATCCTCATCGGCCTTCTGGCCGGGGCGTTGTTCATGATGCCTTTCGGCTATAAACCTCAGGTGGCTTATCCAGCATTATTCAGAGGGGCCTTCGGCAGCCCAGCCGACACCCTGGAGACGCTAGCCTTCGCCACCCCCCTGATGCTCACGGCCATCACCTTCGCCTTGGGCATGAAGGCAGGCCTCTTCAACATAGGCGCCGAAGGGCAGATGTACATAGGGGCCATAGGAGCGACCGCCGCTGCCGGCCTGATCCATCTTCCCCCAGGGCTCCACCTGGCCGTTGCCACTGCCCTGGCCATGCTCGTGGGTGCCCTCTGGGCCCTCCCGCCGGCCCTCCTCAAGATATGGCGGGGCGTCCATGAGGTCATATCCACCATCATGTTCAACTGGATAGCCTTTCACCTATCCATGTATTTGGCCATCTACTATTTGGCTGAGCCGGGGAGGGCGGAGAGGACCATACCTGCCCTGCCCACCGCTCGCTATCCCATCCTCACGGAGGAGGCCACCCTGACGGCGGTAATTTTCGTGGTTTTGGCATTTTGCATTGGGATTTATATCTATCTATGGGGCACGAAGGCGGGCTACGAGCTCAGATTGGTGGGGGAGAACCCTGAGGCCGCTCGCTATGCGGGCGTGGATGCCCGGCGAATGATAATCATGAGCTTTGTCATCGGGGGGCTAGCCGCTGGCCTTGCTGGAGCGAGCCAGGTCATCGGCAGGCCGCCCGCATGGTCGCTTTACGCAACACTGGGCAACGTCATAGGATTGGGCTTCGATGGGCTGGGGGTAGCCCTGATAGGGAGGAACCACCCCATAGGTGGGATCTTCGCCGCCATTCTGTTCGGGGCACTCCAGCATGGGGGCCGATATATGGAATACCATGCCGGGGTGTGCTCCGAGCTCGTGCGGGCTATCAATGGCCTCATAATCTTAGCCCTCTCTGTCCCAGAGATATGGGCTATCGTGAAGAGGAGGTTGAGAAGATGAGATTCGTTTCCCGCCTTAGAGGGGAGAGGGCTTTCTGGCTCCTCCTCACCCTGATTTTGCTTATCCTCGCCGTTTACGGAATAGAGAAAGCTGGCCTTAAGCCCGTCTCCCTTCTGGAAGCCGCATTGCTGGCCATGACCCCCCTGGCCCTCACGGCGGTAGGGGAGTGTATAAACGAGAAAGCCGGCGTGGTCAATATAGGTTTGGAGGGGATCCTCCTCATCACCGCCGTCGTGGGGGTTTGGGGGGCGGAGCTCTTCAGCAATGGGATATTAGGGCTGTTGACCGGGATGCTGGCTGGGGCGCTCATCGGATTCCTCTTCGGCCTGGTGAGTGTCTATGGGAGGGCGGATCAGGTTGTGGCCGGGATGGGGATAAATGTGTTCGCCTTAGGCTTCGTCCCCTACCTCCTGATGGCCATCTGGGCCTTCCCTGGAATCCACCTCTTCCCGAGGGAGCTCATGGTGCGCCCGATCTACACCTTCTTCGGGCGGTTGAGCCCGGTGACCATCGCCGCCATAGTCATTGCCATCCTGGCCCACTTCTTCCTCCATAGGACGGTGCTCGGCTTCAGGATAAGGGCCGCGGGGGAGAAGCCCGAAGCTGCCGACGTCGCCGGGGTGAGGATCGATCTGATAAGGATCCTTACCAGCACCCTGGGCGGAGCGCTCTGCGGCTTGGGCGGAGCCTTCATGCCTTTGGCCTGGTTCGGAGGCATCGTGAAGGAGATATCCGCCGGCAGGGGCTTCATCGCCCTCGCCTGTGTGGTCTTCTCTGGCCTGGAACCCCTCTTGGCCCTCGTTGCCTCCTTCATCTTCGGCTTCGCCGAGGGCTTCGCCTACTCGGTGGCGGTGACGCCAGGTATCAAGGAAATCATCCCCTTTTACTTCATAAACATGCTACCTTACATCGTCACCCTCCTGGTGGTGATGTTGGTCATCGGCCGCAGGAGGTTCCCCGCCGCCAGCGGTCAGCCATATACCAGAGAGTAGAGTTGTTGCACAATTGACTGCTTGGCTCCAAAAGGGCGATTTTCTCCTATGAAGGCCAAACCCTGCGCGGAAATGGGGTGACCTGGCCTCCAAGATCGCTTCGCGGAGACAAAAGTTCCCAAGGTTTAGGCGATTCCGGGATTGGTTTCAGGCCTGTCCACTGATGAGCTCGCTCGCTGCTGGCCGGGGTGATGAGCTCGCTCGCTGCTGACTGGGGTGAAAGAATTTCGCGAACTTACCGCGAGCGAGCTCATCAGGTGAAGGGGTTTTGCCAACCTGCCGCGAGCTCATCATCAATTGTGCAACAACTCTAGTAGCGAACCATTTGATGGAGAGCTGATCATAGTCCCCGTACCGACTGTTAAGCGTCATTGAAAGGAGGCGTGGATTGGGTTCTCTCCTCATCAAAAATGTCGATGTAATCACCCTGGATGAGCGGGGTAGGGTGATTAGGAGCACGAATATAGCTATCGCCGATGGTTGCATAAAGGCCATCGGCGATGTTCCATCTGAATTCGTCGCCGATGAGGTCATCGATGGGACGAACCATGTGGCTATGCCAGGCTTCTTCAATGCCCATGCCCACGCATCGATGACCTTAGTACGCGGCTGGGCGGAGGATCTCCCCTTAGACCGTTGGCTTAACGAACGCATCTGGGTGGCCGAGTCGGCTCTGAAGGAGGAAGACGTCTACTGGGGCGCGGCACTGGCCGCCTGTGAGATGATACGCTCCGGCACCGTCGCCTTCGCCGACCACTACTTCTGGATGGACCGCGTCGCTGAGGTGGTCGAGCGATCGGGGATGAAGGCGCTTTTGGCCTGGTGCATCTTCGGCCTCGGCCCCGAGCAGGAGATCGGTGGGATAACTTTGGAGCGGACGGTGGATTTCGTGCAGCGCTGGCAGGGCGCCGCTGATGGGCGCATCCGCACCATCCTCGGTCCGCATTCGCCTTATATCTGCCCATCCGATTTCCTGAAGCGGGTGGCTGAGACTGCGGCTGAGCTAAATGTGGGGATCCACATCCATTTGGCAGAATCGCAGGAGCAGTTCGACAACTCGCTGGCTCGATACGGCCGCACGCCGATAGCCTATCTGGACTCCCTGGGGCTCTTCGATGTCCCTGCCATCGCCGCCCATTGCATCTACCTCACTGAGGAGGACATGGATATCCTGGCCAGCAAAGGGGTACACGTCGTCCAATGCCCTAAGACGCATATGAAAATGGGGATGGGCACCACACCGGTGCCCGAGCTTCTCTCCCGTGGGGTGAACGTCGCCTTAGGCACCGATGGCCCCGCTTCCAACAACGACCTGGACATGCTGGAGGTGACTCGTCTGGCAGCGCTCTCGCAGAAGTTTGGCCATCGCGACCCTAAGGTCATGTCCAGCAGGGAGGTCCTGCATCTGGCGACGCGAAACGGCGCCTTAGCCATGGGCTTCGAGGGCAGCGGTGTCCTGGAGGCCGGCCGGCCCGCCGACCTTATCCTCTTCGACTTCGACAAGCCCCACCTCAGGCCGCGTCACGATTTAATGGCCAATATCGTCCACAGTGCAAGGGCTGGCGACATAAGCCACGTCATCGTTGACGGCCAGCTGCTCCTCCGCGACGGGGAGCTCCTCACCCTGGATGAGGAGCGCATCCTCTATGAGGCGGAGCGTCGGGCCTTCCGCATCGTAAGCCAGAAGTTGCACAGGGTTCGTGAATACAAGGCTTGAGAAGATGCTGATCCGGCACGTTCAATCCGAGGAAGACCGTCGACGAGTGGCCGATCTGGTCGCTCAGGCCTTCTCCAGCGAAGAGGAGCCTTACTCTCAGCTTTACGAATACATGTTCAAAATCGCGCCCAATGACCCCACCTATCGTCCGGAAAATGTGCGCATCGTGGAGGTGGAAGGGCAGGTCATCAGCCATGTATCCATCGTGGACCGCATCATCCGCGTGGGAGGCGCCGCCCTGCGCATGGGAGGGATCAGCGGGGTAACCACCCACAGTGCGCACCGCAGGCGGGGCTACATGCGGGCGCTGATGGAGGATTGCCTTGCCTATATGGAGCGCCAAGGATACGACATCTCCCTGCTGGAGGGGATCCCCGATTTCTACCACCGCTTCGGCTATGTCTCCGTTATGCCTGCCTACACCTTGCGCATCCCCGCCGCCGAGGCCGAGAAGCTGAGGCAGCTGCTGCGGGTGCGCCGCTTCAGGAAATCCGACCTGCCGGCGGTGATGGCCCTCTACCAGGCCGACAATAGCCATCGCACAGGCACAGTGGTGCGGGATGAGACCTACTGGCGCTGGCTGCTGAGATGCTTCCGCCGCTGCCAGGTTGCGGTTGACGAGCAGGGGAGAGTACGAGGCTACGTGTGGCTGGCCAAGTCCGGCCGCTTCCGCGCTATCGAGGCGGCCGGCAACGACCCCTTGGCTGTTGAGGGCCTCTTACGCTTCCTGGCTCGGCAGGCCAAAGCCCGCTATTCGGCCGATATCCCCCTGCAGCTTCCCCCCGACCATCCCTTCGCCCGGAGGGCACTAGCCCTCTGCGGTGGGGAAGTAACGATGAGGGTCAGCCGCAATAGCGGATGGATGGGCCGCTTTATCAACCTGAAGAGGGCCTTTACGAAGCTGAGAGGCGAATTAAGCGAACGCCTGCACCTTTCGGCCTTTAAGGATTGGCGGGGCGTCCTGAGATTGGCCACCGACTTAGGGGCGATCGAGCTGGGCATCGCCGAAGGCAATATCCTGGTGAGGGAGGCCACCGAAGATAAGGCTATTGTTTGCCAGCTCCCCCAGACAGCCCTCATCCAGCTCCTCTTCGGCTATCGCGGTGTCGCCGAGGTGGCCTCCGATCATGGCGTAGTCATACCTGAGGAGGCATTGCCTCTTCTAAGTGCCCTCTTCCCCGCAGGTCATCCCTTTATCGCTGAACCCGACTATTTTTAATCGGCTGAAGGGAAACGGATTAGCCGATGCAAGATTGGCAGCGTAATCTGTATATCATCTGGGCGGCGGAGTTAACGGCCATCGCTGGCTTCAGCCTGGTCTTTCCCTTCCTGCCCTACTATGTGCAGGAGCTGGGTGTGACCGAACTGAGCAAGGTGGAGCTATGGTCTGGGCTTCTGCTTGCAGGACCCGCCGCCGGAATGGCCGTCTTCTCCCCCATCTGGGGCTCCCTGGCCGATCGCTACGGGCGTAAGCTGATGGTGGAGCGGGCGATGTTCGGCGGGGCGGTGCTGTTGGGTGCTATGGGATTGGTGCACAACGTGTGGCAGCTTGCCATTCTGCGGATCCTTCAGGGGTGCATAACGGGCACTGTATTGGCAACGACCACACTGGTGGCCAGCGGGGTGCCCCGCTGGAGATCGGGCTATGCCCTGGGGTTGTTACAGATGGCGGTCCGCAGCGGCGCATCGATCGGGCCATTGCTGGGCGGAGTGATAGTTGAGGCCTTCGGCTATCGAGCCGCCTTCTGGACGACGGCCGCCTTGCTCCTTATGGCCGGCCTAAGTGTGCTCTTCTTCGTCGAAGAGGAGTTCGATCTTCCCCCGCGGGAGAACCCCTTCAAGGGCTTCCGGGAAGGGCTGACATTGGTGTTGCGATCGCGGGCCTTCTTGGCTTTGGTCGGCACTAGGTTGGCAATGCGTCTCGGGTCGAATATTGTGAATCCGATGTTGCCGCTTTTCGTTCAATCCCTGATGCCTGATCAGAGGGGTGTGGCTTCCCTCACAGGGTTGATCATGGGCGTGAGCGCGGCAACCAGCGCCTTAGGGGCGGCAGTCCTGGGGCGGATCGGGGATCGCATCGGCCATCGGCAGTTGCTGGTGGCCTGTGCCTTGGGCGCGGCAGTGCTGAATGCCCTTCAATTCTTCGTGACCATGCCCATCCAACTGCTCATCCTGCAGAGCATAGCGGGAGTGGCACTGGGGGGCACCTTGGCCTCCATCAGCGCCGCCTTGGCCCATCTGGCACCCAAGGGACAACAGGGAGTGGTGTATGGTGTGGATGCCGGCGTCGCCTCAGCGGCTAAGGCCGTTGCCCCCATGGTCGGAGCGGCCATCGCCGCTGGCCTGGGGTTGCGCTTCGTCTTCCCCTGCGCGGCGGGGTGCTTCGCCCTCGCTGCCTTAGGGATGGCAGGCGCGAAAGCGAGGGGAGGGAACACTGATGGGAGGCGACGAGGATAAGGCCATCGCCCTTGGCCATCCCAGCTACGTCTGGCGCTTCGGGCAGGAGCGGCGGCTGGCCATGATCCATCGATATGCTCCCCTGGAAGGGAAGCGCATCCTGGATGTGGGCTGCGGGTTGGGGATGTATCTGCGGGCTTTCCGTCGCTTCAGCAAGCACATCTACGGAGTGGATATAGACCCTGAGAGGGTAGCCGAGGCTAGCAAGACCCTCCCTAACCTCCAGGTCGCCTCCGCTGAGGCGCTGCCCTTTCCCGACGACTGCTTCGATGTCGTCCTTCTCCACGAGGTCATCGAACACGTGGACGACGACCGCCGGACAGTTCATGAGGCCTATCGAGTGGCAAGGAGGAAGGGGCGGATCGTGATCTTCGCTCCCAACCGCCTCTACCCCTTCGAGACCCACGGTGTCTTCTGGCGAGGCAAGTACCATTTCGGCAACTTCCCCCTGATCAATTATCTGCCGGACAGGCTGCGGAAGAGCTTTTGCCCTCATGTGCGGGCATACACGAGCGGCGATATCCGCAAGCTCTTCAGGGGATTAAATGCTAAGATCATCGTCCACACCCAAATCTACCCAGGCTACGACAATATCGTCGCTCGCCACCCCTGGCTGGGGAAGCTACTGCGGAGGGTCACTTATGCGCTGGAAGGGACGCCGTTGGGTATATTCGGCTTGTCCCACTTCGTCGTGGTGCAGAAATTGTAACCCTTTGGCAGGCCACGATCCACGGAGGTGGGCTTCCCAAGGGCAGATCGGGGTGGGGAACCTTGCTAAAAGGGTCAAAGCAAGGTATAATCGAAGAGCGCATTTAATGGTTGGGATAGAATGCCTGATTTGCCCTCGGATCAGCGGCATCGGTGGGCTATTTTAAGCTCGGATTTAAGCGGCTTTCGGTGGCGAGGGCTTCCTTAGAAAGCATTTTGAATTGAACGGGTGGGAAAAATGGACACTGTTCAGAAGTTGCACCTCTTGCGCAGATACCGTCGCAATAACGGTCCTTCCCTTCTCCCACACCTGCTGATCGGATTTATGGTGAGCGTCTTCCTCACCGTAAGCCTGATCAGCTTCCTCGGGGTGGGCACGATCATCGGCGTCTACCTCTACTTCGCTAAAGATCTGCCGGAGCCAGGGCAGATAGAGACGGCCCAGGAGAGGTTCGAGACCACCAAGATCTACGATCGCACGGGGCAACACCTCCTCTACGAGATCTTCGATCCCCGCTGGGGTGACCGCACCATCGTCCCCTTGGAGGAGATACCCAAAGATCTGCGAAATGCCACCATCGCCATTGAGGACAAGAGTTTCTACGAGAACCCCGGCGTGGATTTAGAGGGGATCCTCCGCGCCTTCTACTACAACTTGCGAGGAGGGCCCATCCAGGGGGCGAGTACTATCACCATGCAGTTGGTCAGGAATGTGCTCATCCCTCCCGAGGAGAGGTACAGGAAGCTCATCTCCCGCAAGATCAAAGAGGTCATCTTGGCCTTGGAGATATCACGCCTATACTCCAAAGATCAGATACTGGAGTGGTATTTAAACTATGTCTACTACGGCAACCTGGCCTACGGGGTGGAGGCGGCGGCACGGGTCTACTTCGACAAGCCGGTGCAGGAATTGGACTTGGCTGAGTGTGCTATGCTGGCCGCCCTGCCTCAGTATCCGGCCCTCAATCCCATCGACAACCCGGAGGAGGCTCGCAAGCGTCAGCATCTGGTGCTGGACGCTATGATGAGGCAGGGTTACATCACTCCCGAGGAGTGTGTGGCTGCCAAATACGAGAAGTTGAACATCAGGAGTGGCCTCACGGGGCGATTTGATATCCTTGCCCCTCACTTCTCCATCTATGTGCGCAAAAAGTTAGAGGAGGAGTTCGGCCCCGAGCTGGTTCACCGAGGAGGGCTTAGGGTTTACACCACTTTAGACCTGAGGCTGCAGAGGCTGGCCGAGAGGATTGCCCGCGAGCACGTGGCCTATCTGAAGAAGAAGGGGCACAACGTCTCCAACGCCGCTGTAGTGGCCATCCGGCCCAAGACGGGGGAGATCCTGGCCATGGTGGGGAATCTGGACTACTGGAATAAGGAGATCAAGGGGCAGATCAACATGGCCATCACCCCCCGGCAGCCGGGCTCCTCCTTCAAGCCCTTCACCTACGTGACCGCTTTCTCCCAGGGCTATACCCCCGCCGATATGGTAATGGACGTGCGCACCGCCTTCCCCGATCCTCCCAATCCGCCCTACGTGCCGGAGAACTACGACCGCAAATATCACGGCCCGGTGAGCATGCGCCAGGCCCTGGCTTGTTCCTATAACATGCCTGCGGTCAAAGTGCTCTCTATGGTAGGGGTCAAGAATGTGATCGACACCGCTCACCGCATGGGCATAAACACCTTGAATAAAGACTACTATGGTCTTTCCCTCACCTTGGGAGGGGGGGAGGTCACCCCTTTGGACATGGCCTACGCCTACAGCGTCTTTGCCAATGGGGGCGTCATGGCTGGCCAGCCTGTGCCCCCAGAGAAGCGACGCCCGGGGTATCGGAAGCTAGACCCAGTGGCCATCCTCCGGGTGGAGGACTCCCAGGGCCATGTTCTCAAGAAGTACACCTCCCCCGAGACCGAACAGGTCATAAGCCCCCAGTTGGCTTACCTCATCACCAACGTCCTCTCTGATAACAACGCTCGGGCTCCTGCCTTCGGATATAACAGCCCTTTGAAGCTCGACCGCCCGGCGGCGGTCAAGACGGGCACCACCAACGATTGGCGAGATGCCTGGACCATCGGCTACACACCTCAGTTGGTGTGTGCTGTATGGGTGGGAAACGTGGACAACGAGCCTATGGAGCATGTGCCCGGCTGTTGGGCCGCAGCGCCGATCTGGCACAACTTCATGGAGGAAGCCCTGAAGGGTGAGCCGGTGGAGGATTTCGCGCGTCCCCCCGGCCTTAAGGAGGTGGAGGTCTGTTCCGTCTCGGGCAAGCTTCCCACCGAGCATTGCCCTCATACTAAGAAGGAGCTCTTCATCGAAGGGACGGAGCCCACAACCTATTGCGATGTCCATCAGGCTTTCCGCATCAATAAGGTGACAGGGAAGTTGGCCACCGTTTACACCCCGCCGGAGCTGGTGGAGGAGAAGGTCTACGAGATATATCCGCCCGAGGCTGCGGACTGGGTGCGCAGGAACGGGATACCTCAGCCGCCCACCGAATATGACGATATGTACGGGCCGACCCCCGCTCGAGGGGATGTGGCCATCATCAGCCCCAGCCCCTACGCCTACATCTCAGGTGGGGTGCCCATCATAGGCAACGCCAAGTCGGGGAATTTCCGGCTCTGGCGGCTGCGGTATGGCGAGGGGCTTAACCCTTCGGCCTGGATTCAGATAGGCGGAGACCATTACAATCAGGTGGAGAACGGGCTGCTGGACTTCTGGGATGTAAACGGGCTGGAAGGTCTATACACTTTGCAGCTTCAGGTCATGGAGGGGAACGGCAATTGCAGGGAGGCCACCATTCAGGTCACTGTGGACAACGTTCCACCCAAGGTGGAGCTCATCTACCCCTACAATGATGAGGAGTACGTGATGGAGGACGACGAATACGTCAACATCCAAGCCAGGGTAACGGACAACTTCTCCATGGACAGGGTGGAATTCTACTTTGACAACGAACTCCTCGGCACCAGCACTGTGCCTCCCTACAACCAGAAATGGGTCATCGAGATGGTGGACCAGATACCCCAGCCCGGTCCCCCCGAGACGGAGATCAGGACTGTTACCCACCCCGACGGGACTGTCACTCAGGAGGAGGTTGTGATCTCCGAGGTCATCGAGGAGCCAGACGGCACCCTGATTAAACGCTTCGAGAATGGGATGAGCATCGTCTACAAGCCTGCGAAGGGGGAGGAGAAGGAGGAGTACGCTGAGTTCCATCAGATCCATGTGGTGGCTTATGATGCCGCGGGTAACAAGGCTGAGAGCGGAAAGGTGAGGATAAAGGTGGTTCACAAAGAAGAAGAGGAGTAGTCAACGGGGTAACGGATGGCGTGTCATTTTAAGTAGGAAAGTACGTTGCCAAGTCTTTGGGAGTTAAAGGGAGGTTTCTGCCTGCTATTATTGGTTTGAGCATCGTGATGAGTTTAGCTAACCGCCTTCTTCGTTTTTTCCTCTTTGTTAAATTTAATGTCCAATATTTGCTACAAAGGGGCGTCCATGCCCTATTTTACGCCAGGCTCTTGTAAATTCCGAGATTCGGCGATGAAGCACATCCTATTGACCAACGATGATGGCATATATTCTCCCAGCATCCCCGTTCTCAGGGAGGCGTTGGCCAGAGTAGGGGAGGTCACCGTCTTCGTCCCCAGCCACAACTGGTCGGCGGCCGGCCATACTAAGACCATGCATAAACCCTTGCGAGTGCACAAGGTGAAGCTAGATGATGGGACAGTGGCTTACACCTCTAACGGGGCTCCCTCCGACTGCGTGGCCCTGGCCATGCTGGGCATCCTCTCCCGAAAGCCGGATCTTGTGGTCTCCGGGATCAATCAGGGAGCCAATCTAGGCCAGGATATCACCTACTCGGGGACCGTGGCTGCCGCTATGGAGGGGGTCATCTTCGGCCTCCCGGCCATAGCCGTATCGCTGGATTCCTTCGAATCGCAGGATTTCTCCTATGCGGCCGAGTTCACGGCCCACTTGGTGAACATTATCCTGGTTCGTGGCCTGCCCCCAGGGGTCCTCCTCAACGTCAATGTCCCCGCCGTCCCTCGTGAACAGATCAGGGGGGTGGTGATCACCCGTTTGGGGAAACGCATCTATAGCGACGTGCTGGTGGAGCGCAAAGACCCCAGGGGGCGCAACTACTACTGGATCGGAGGGGAGCCTCCCAGCGGTGTGATTGAGGAGGGAACGGATATCTGGGCCCTAGCTAACAACTACATCTCCGTCACCCCCCTGCACATGGATATGACCGATTATAGATTGCTTAGGGAGATGAAGAAGTGGGGGATAGGGAAGAGGTGACCAGGCTGCAGTAGGGGACTGGAAGAAGACCCTCATCCGCAGCACCATTTTGGAGCGCGAGCCCTGTTTTGGATCCGGGTATAAACAGGGTTTGCGCTCCAAAATCTTCAGGAAAGCCAGCTGGCCATAAGCAGAGCCGTCGCTAAGCTGACGAAGATGGCGGTGAAGAAGGCGATGGCATTGGAGAGGTTGCCGTTGATATGATTGCCCATGATGCGTTTATCGTTAGCTAGCTTGAGCATGAGGATCAAAATGATAGGCAGGAGGATCCCGTTAGCCACCTGGGAGAGCCACATCACCGGCATCAGGGGTATGCCAGGCAGCAACACCGCCGCCGCGCCGATGACGATGAGCCCTGTATAAAGACCGTAGAAGAGGGGGGCCTCCTCGAAGTTGCAGTTGATCCCCCTCTCCCAGCCGAAGGCCTCACACACAGCGTAGGCGGTGGAGATGGGCAGCACCGCCGCCGCTAAGGTGGAGGCGCCCAGGAGCCCTATGGCGAAGAGGGTGCCGGCGTATTCCCCGGCCAAGGGGGCCAGAGCGCGGGCGGCGTCGGCGGCCGATTCGATGGAGATGCCGTGGGCGAAGAGGGTGGCCGCAGTGGTGACAGTGATGAACCAGGCAACTATGCTGGCGAAAAGGGTGCCGAAGATAACTTCCAGCCGGGTATAAGGGTAATCCCTCAGGGCGATACCCTTCTCTGTCACCATGGATTGAAGGTAAAACTGCATCCAGGGCGTGAGGGTGGTGCCGAAGGAGGCGATGAGGAGCAAAATGTAGTCGGGATCGGGACGAAGGGAGGGGATCAAGGTCCCTCGGAGGACCTGGCCCCACGGCGGCCCCACCATGAGGCCGGAGACCACGTAGGCGAAGAGGGCCGAACAGAGGGCAAGGAGGGCTTTCTCTACCGCGTTGTAGGAACCTCGCGTCACCAAGGCCCAGATAAGGAGGGCGGCCAGGGGGACGGAGAGGTACTTGCTGATGCCAAGTATCTCGAAAGCGGCGGCGATGCCGGCGAACTCGGCCATGGTGGTGCCTACGTTGGCCACCAAAAGCCCCAGCATGGCGAAGAAGGTCGCTCGAACGCCGAACCCCTCGCGGATGAGGGCGGAGAGCCCTTTGCCCGTGACCGCGCCCATGCGGGCGGCCATCTCCTGAACGATGGCCGTGCTGAAGGTGATGAGGAGAATGGACCAGAGGAGCGCATACCCGTAGGAGGCGCCGGCGATGGCGTAAGTGGCGATGCCTCCAGCGTCGTTGCCGGCGCTGGAGGTGATGATCGCCGGCCCGATGATGGCCAGGAAAAGTATGATGCGGCGCAGAGTGCGCTTGGCGAACATAGAACCTCCCTACGGGCTTCAGACAAAGCTAGAAACCGGTTGCTGGAAGCTGGCTGCTGGCAACCAGCAACGAGCAACCAGCAACGAGCAACCAGTAATCGGGAGCCGCTCCAACGTCTAGAGGGTATCAGAATATCCGAGGCAGCCTTACTTTCCATTCCTCAGGCAGAATCAAATCTACGGCGTCGTCGGCGGTGACCATGCCCTGGAGACGATTTTCCTCATCTACCACGGGCACAGCCAGCAGGTCGTATTTGGCCATCACCCGCACCACCTCTTCAGCCGGAGTGGCTAAGCCGACCTTGATCACCTTGCGCTCCATGAAGTCGGCTACTTTAGCCTCTGGGGAGGCGAGGATAAGCTCGCGCAGGGAAAAGACGCCCAGCAGATGCTCCTCCTCATCAGTGACGTAGACATAGAAGATGGTCTCGGCCTCCCTCGCCTTCTGCCGCAGGAGCTCGATGGCCTCTGCGGCGGTGATGTGAGGAGGCACGGTGACATACTCGGTGGTCATCAGACCGCCCGCTGTGTCCTCGGCGTAGGCCAGGAGCTCTCGCACCTCTTCCTCTTCCTCCGCCTCCATCAGGCGGAGGAGTTCCTCCCTCCTCTCCGGGGGAAGCCTATTCAGAAGGTCAGCTGCATCGTCGGGAGTCATGGCCTCCAGCACATCGGCCGCCCGCTCATCGTCGAATGTGCTGAGCATCGAGGCTTGGGACTCCGGCTCGAACTCCTCCAGGGTATCGGCTACTATCTCATTGTCCAATGAGCCGATAAGGGCCCCTCCGGCGCGGGGTGTAAGGTCGCTCAGTATCTCAGCGATGTCGGCCGGATGGAGATTAGCTATCCTCGAACGGGGCACTTTCAGCCTTAAGCCGAGGGCAGGCAGAAGCTCAACGTTGCTCCAAGCGATGGAACGTTCCGGCAGGCGAAATCCCAAGCGCCGAGCGAGCCCGTCGATCAGCTTGTCCAGCCCCAGCCTCCTGAGCAATCCTCGCCCGCCGATGTCCACGTTGGTCAGATAATAGCGTCCATCGATCTTGGTCAACTCCAGGTCGTTCACTCGTACCACCCGCAGGCCATTGATATCTATGACCTGCTTATCCAGCACATCCCTGGCAAGGTAGAGGCTGTGCTCGGCGGGATGGTAAGGGGTGATACCCTCAGCTTTGATCCTCAGGGCGATGATGGGGCCGATCATCATCCTCACCTGCTCCCAGGGGATGAGGATGCTCATCCCCCCAATCCGTTCTACCGAGAGGGCCACTATGGGCGGATAAGGCGTCTCCACCGGGGCTATGGAAACCACCAGGTCCACCAATTTGCCCACTCGCTGGCCCTCGCTGTCCCATACCGCTCGTCCTAAAAATTCACTTAGAAAGGGCATCGCGATAGTCCTTTTCCTCCTTAAATCCATTATCCTCATTTTCAGCGAGGATGTCAAATCGCGCCTCTGCCGATGTACCAGCGCCCATCCGGTGGAGCGCGGCCCTTCCATCGCTGTTTTACGCCGATTTAGGAAAATTCCCTCCCAAAGTGCTTGACACTTCCCGTTTAATATGATATAATGTGACTACCTCTAGGGATCACCATCTGAAAGGTGGCATCCATGATCGGTAACATGTTTCCCACTTTGCCTTCCTGTTCGATCTTTATAAGCTGTAGTTTGACCTTGCAAGGAGATCCGGTAAGGGGAGAGCGTTGTACCATGTTTCTGATCTTTTAATTTTTTTAGCATCAACCCGAAGGCTTTTATGCCTGAGGTTGATGCTTTTTATTTTTTAAGGAAAAGGGGTAGTCTCCCTATTTCGTGTTGGTGGCATCAGGGGCCACAACTCTCATCAGCAGCCTCTTTAACAGTCCAGATATGATCCGTCAAGCCGGCCGCCATAGCTGGCGAACGAGGCTGCCACCGGCGTTGTCCGTCATTGACCTCAATCTGCAAGGTCTTGACAGGGCGGGTCAGGTTGTACGCCCAATCTTCCCAGGCACAGCTCTTTCCTTGGAAAAGGAAAGCGTCTTCCTAACCAGCCGACCGTTCATCTGCCGGGATGTCAGATGCGTGCGCTCGACGCAGGCGGTATGCTCACCCAGCAGGGCCCGCCCTGTGGAATATAACTCTATTCCACAGGGCCCGCACCTCTTCTGGGTCGCCGTAAACTACTTTGACCGTGACCCCCCTCAAGCGGTTTCCTGACCGATGCTTGACCACCTGGAGGTAATGCCAATCGGGTTGGGCTTGCTTGCGCTTCGGCGGTCGCCCCTGGCCAGCGTATTCAGGCACTTGTCCCCAGGTCTCGACCATCTTCCTCCGGATGCCCCCTTCCTCCCTTATGACCGACATATGTCCATAGGGCATCCAGTTGGGCACGGGTGAGCTGGTAATTGGCCAGTAGCAGGGCTTCAATCTGTTCAACGTGCTTGGCTGCCTCCCTTGATTCGGTGAATGGCGGCCAGACTGTTGCGCTCGGCCAACCAGGCACTCCAGAATGGTCTCTGGGGGATGATGGCGACCATAGAACACAGTGCCTTTAGTTTCTACAAAGGTCTTGCCACACGTCTTACATCGGTAGCGTTGC
>Ga0190286_1000093_pt1 | contig 47150 bp, 53 predicted proteins | sample 48691834_MG_FD_183241 | JGI IMG/M metagenome (GOLD analysis project Ga0190286, IMG submission 183241) | Hydrothermal vent microbial mat bacterial communities from Southern Trench, Guaymas Basin, Mexico - 4869-18-3-4_MG | ecosystem: Environmental > Aquatic > Marine > Hydrothermal vents >... | reverse complement strand
CTGGATATATTCATTTACCTTACCCTTAAAGAAGAAGGGTTTATTATAGATACAGGTAACGGGGATATGCCGGTATTAAAACAGAATATGGTTTCTTTAGAATTTGCGAAAAAATGTTGGCAGTACTCTCCTCTAAAAATTCTTGACAGGTTTAAAAACTTTGCTATTTTATTAAATAGCTCTTTATAAAATTAAAGAAATCTTTTAGGTCTATCCGCTAAAAGCGGATCTGCCTCAGGCAGAAGGGAATGCCGTGGCTTCGACGTTACGTCGGAGGAATCGGCAGCTGTCCCGCAGCTGTAATCCCGCCCTTTTTAGGAACTCCTAAAAAGGGAACCCTTTTAGCCCGTTTGTGCCACTGTCCACAATAGAAGGATGGGAAGGCTGCTAAAAGGGCGGGAGAGCCAGAAGACCTGGCCTAAAAGGAAATTCTTTAGGTTATCGAGGAAATAGCCTGAAGATTTTTTATTAAGAAGGGCCAAGTAAATCAGGGTGCAACCCCGACGTAACGTCGGGGGTTTTTTTATTTAAGATGAAGCAATTAATTCTTATAAGACATGCAGAAACAGATTATAATCTTAAGGCTAAATATTGTGGATTTAGCAACCCTCCTTTAAATAGTAAAGGAATACTCCAAGCAAAGAAATTAAAAGCTAAGCTGATCAGATTAAACCTTAAAGTTGATAAAATCTATTCAAGTGATCTAAAAAGAGCTGTGGAGACTGCTAAGATTATTTTTAAAAATAAATCCTTTGAGCTAAATTCAGATTTTCGAGAGATGAATTTTGGAATTTTTGAAGGATTAAACTATCAGGAGATTATGCAAAAATATCCCCAAATTTATATAAGATGGATAGACGAACCATTGAACATCAGGCTTCCTAAGGGTGAAGGGTTGGTGGATTTATTCAGAAGAGTTAAAAGGGGCTTATCTAAAATTTTTACTCAGGATACAGCCAAAACAATAGCCATAGTAACTCATGCCGGACCAATAAGAATTATTTTATGTGAGATATTAAATTATAAGTTGGAGCATTTCTGGAAGATAAAACAGGATATTTCTGCATTAAATATTATTAATTATCCGAAAAATTCAGCCCCCGTAATAGGTAAGGTGAACGATACTTCTCATTTGATGCTAATATGAAGAAAGTTGTTTTTATCTTAGGTGGAGCAAGGAGTGGTAAAAGTAGTTATGCTGTAGAATTAGCAAAAGAATTAAATAAAAGAACTGTTTTTATTGCTACCTGTATTTTTTTTGATGACCAGATGAAGGAGAGGATAAAAATGCATAAAGCACAAAGGCCTAAGAAATGGAAGTTAATTGAAGAAGGCAAAGATATTAATTCAGTTTTAGCAAGTTTTAAAAATAAATACGAGATAATTTTAATTGATTGCTTAGGAATGTGGATTTCAAACCTTCTTTTAGATGGTTTAAAAGATAAACAGATAGAAAAAGAAATCTTTAGATTAATTAAATCCATATCTAAATTTAAAGGTGTTACCATTCTGGTTTCCAATGAAGTAGGAATGGGGATAGTTCCTGATAATCCTTTGGCAAGGAGATTTAGAGATTTATTGGGAAGGGCTAATCAGATAATAGCAAGAAATGCTGATGAGGTTATTTTTATGCACTCAGGGATACCAAGAGTTTTAAAAGAGGGAGGAAAAAATGCAAAAGCTAAAGGAGACAATAAATAAAATTGAGAAACTGGATTTTTCTTTAATGGAAGAGACTCAAAAAAAGCTGGATAATCTTACCAAACCAAAAGGAAGTCTTGGTAGATTGGAAGAGATTGCAAAGCAGGTTGTAGGGATTACAAAGAAAAGAAATCCTCTATTTAAAAATAAAGTTATATTTGTGATGGCTGCAGATCATGGAGTTACAGAAGAAGGGGTAAGTGCCTACCCTAAGGAGGTTACTTCTCAGATGGTCTATAACTTTATGAAGGGGAAAGCAGCAATTAATGTGCTGGCAAAACATGTTGGAGCAAGAGTCTTAGTAGTTGATATGGGAGTAACCAGGAGATTGCAGATTACAAATTACAAATTGCAAAATTTTAGAGATAGAAAGATAAATTATGGAACGAAAAATATAGTAAGAGGACCAGCGATGACTAAAGAGGAAGCAGTAAGAGCTATTGAGGCAGGGATTGAGGTATTTGAGGAGGAGCTATCAAGAGGGATTGATATTGTTGCTACAGGTGATATGGGTATTGGAAATACTACTTCCTCTTCAGCAATAGCTTCGTGTTTGGCAGGCAGAAGCATAAAGGATTTAACAGGAAGAGGCACAGGTGTTAGCGATGAGGTATTTTTAAGAAAAGTAGAGATAATTGAGAAAGCAATCAGGATTAATCAACCAAATCCTTCTGATCCTGTGGATGTATTATCAAAAGTGGGTGGATTTGAGATAGGTGGGCTTGTAGGAATAATTTTGGCTTCTGCATCAAAAAGAGTTCCTGTGGTAATTGATGGATTTATTTCTGGGGCAGCAGCATTGATAGCCTATTCTCTAAAAAAGGAGGTAAAGGATTTTTTAATTGCTGGACACTGTTCAGCAGAAAAAGGACATAAACTTATCCTTGAATATTTAGGTCTTAGCCCCCTTTTAAACCTTGATATGCGGCTTGGAGAAGGAACAGGTGCAGCCTTAGGGATAAGTATTGTTGAGGCAAGTATTAAACTTTTAACCCAGATGGCAACATTTGAGGAGGCAGGAGTTTCAACAAAAATTGGCGAATGAAGGGGTTTTTAATTGCTTTACAGTTTTTAACCATATTTCCTGTAAGAATTAAATCCATAAAGGAGAAGGATTTTGGCGACTCCCTTTTATATTTTCCTTTAATTGGTTTATTAATAGGTTTACTGTTAACTTTAAGTAGTTTTTTGTTTTCTTTCTTACCCCCATTTTTAAAAGCTACCCTTATCTTACTTACCTCTATTATTATCACCGGAGGAATCCACTTAGATGGATTTGTCGATACCTGTGATGGGTTTTATGGCAGAAAAGAAAAGGAGGAAATTTTAGAAATTATGCGAGACAGTCACCTCGGGGTAATGGGAGTGATAGGTTTGATTTCTAACTTCCTTTTAAAGATAGGCTTTATAATGGCTTTATCCCAAGCAATACTCTGGAAGGCATTGATTTTGATGGCTGTATTTTCAAGATGGGTTCAGGTTCTGGTCTGTAATACCTCTTCTTATGTGCGCAAAGAAGGTAAAGCAAAGTATTTTATAGAGTATGCTTTTAAAAAAAGTCTTTATTTAGGAGGAGGTTTTTGTTTGGCTTTATTCTTATTCTTAATCCAGCTTAAGGGGATTATTTTGTTCTTTTTTTCTTTACTACCAGTATTTCTGTTTTCATCTTATGTAAAGAGAAAGATTGGAGGAATGACAGGAGATACAATTGGAGCAGTAAGTGAACTTAGCGAAATATTTTTGCTTTGTGGATGCCTGTTATTATATGGAATCAATAGGTATTAGCTTATCTTATCTATTAGATTTAATTATAGGGGATCCCTGCTGGTTTCCTCATCCTGTAAAAGGGCTGGGAAGATTGATAATTTTTCTGGAAAAGAAATTAAAGAATAGCAAGAAAGGGTATATTCTACGTATGAAAGGGGTTTTACTTGCGGTTATTGTAGTAGGAGTCTCGGTAACAGCTACCTATATGGTTTTATATTTTGCTGGAAGAATTGATTATATTTTAAAATTTATCTTCTGGATTATCTTAGGCTATATAAGTTTAGCTACCAAGGATTTATTTCTCCATGTAAAAAGAATTTTAGAAAAGATTAAGAATGAAGATATAAAAGGGGCAAGAAAAAATCTCTCCTTTATTGTGGGAAGGGATACGCAAGATTTATCGAGAAAAGAGATTATTTGTGCCTGTATAGAAAGCATTGCTGAGAATACAAATGATGGAATAATTGCCCCTTTATTTTACCTTATTTTAGGAGGACCAACTTTGGCTGTAGGCTATAAAGCGATAAATACTCTTGATTCCATGGTAGGATATAAAAATGAGGACTACAGAGATTTTGGTTGGTTTTCCGCAAGGTTAGATGATTTTGTAAATTTTATTCCTGCCCGTATTACAGGAATACTGATTGTTGTATCTTCTTTTCTTTTAAGATATAACTTTAGAGATTCTTTCCGTATAATGTGTAGAGATAAAAGAAAGCATCTTTCTCCAAATAGTGGTATCCCAGAAGCAGCTATGGCAGGAGCTTTAGGTATAAGAGTGGGAGGATCTGCAAAATATAAAGGAAAATTAGTTATAAAACCTTATATTGGGGAAGATAAAACTTTTATAGAGCCTGGTTTGATTAATAAAGCAATAAAGGTGATGTTTCTTACATCATTTCTTATGGCTCTTGGAGGAGTTATTTTAAGATGGATAATTTAATCTTTGAACACGGTGGCAATATTTATGAAATTAAAAGAAATTACAGAAGAGATGTTATTGATTTCAGTGCAAATATTAATCCTTTAGGTTTTCCTCCAAAGATAAAAAGCAGGTTATGTAAAAATCTTCAATACATTCTTCATTATCCGGATATAAAAGCAGAATCCCTTATAAAAAGGATTGCTAAATACTGGTCTATAAAGGAAGAAAACATTTTGGTTGGTAATGGTTCTGTTGACCTTTTATACTTTCTAATTTATACCTTTAAACCCAGGAAGGTATGTATCCCTTTTCCAACATTTTCTGAATATGAACGTGCAGCCCGTTGTATAGAAGCTAAAATTAATTTTCTGAAATTGCAGGAAGATAAAGATTTTAAATTTCAGGGTTTAAAATCAATGGATGCAGAAGTCTTATTTCTGTGCAATCCCAACAATCCTACAGGGAATCTCATCCTTGAAGAAGAAGATTTTATAGAAAGGTTACCTGTAGAATTAGTCATTATTGATGAAGCCTTTATGGATTTTCTACCAGATGAGAAGAAGTATACCTTAATTTGGAAGGCTCAAAAGAGTAAAAAAATTATAGTTTTAAGGACATTTACCAAATTTTTTGCTCTTGCAGGATTAAGGCTTGGTTATCTTGTTGCTCAAAAAGATACCATTGGTGAACTTAAAAAAAGACAGGTTCCCTGGTGTGTAAACTCTTTCGCTCAACTTCTGGGAGAATCAATCTTAGATGAGAAGGAGTATATAGAGAAAACACGGCAATTCATAGAAAGGGAGCGGAGATTCTTATTTACTGAACTTACTGAAATTAGAGAACTAAAACCTTATCCTTCAGTAACTAATTTTCTCTTAATTAAAATAGAGAAGAAAAAACTTACCTCCTCTTTATTAAAAACAAAATTGATTCAGGAAGGGATTCTTATCCGAGATTGTTCAAATTTTAGAGGATTAAATAATAAATTTATCCGCATTGCTGTACGCAGACACAATGAAAATCTTAAATTGATAGAGGCATTAAAAAAAGTAGTATGAGAAGAGTAATTGAAGATTTAAGGAGTATTTTAAAAGAAGTTGTAGAAAGAAATTCTTACGAGGCGCTGCTTTTCTCAGGAGGACTTGATACCTCAATTTTAGCTTACCTTAATGCTTCTTGCGTAGCTATCACGGTAAGTTTGGAATCTTTCTCAGAAGATTTACATTATTCTGAAATTTTAGCAAAATTCCTTAATATGGAGCATTATCACAGAAAAGTAAAGATTGATGAAGCAATGGAGGCTATACCTCATCTAATAAGAATTCTTAAATCCTTTGACCCTGCTCTTCCTAATGATCTTGTTGTATATTTTGGACTTAAATCGGCTGGGGAGCTGGGGATAGAGAGGGTAGTAACTGGCGATGGTGCAGATGAATTATTTTGTGGATATTCCTATATGAAGGATTTAGATGATTTAGAGACTCATATTAAAAGAATTTCCCGGAATATGAGTTTTAGTTCCAATATTATTGGTAAATTTTACCGGATAAAGATAATTCAGCCTTTCTGTGATATCGTTGATTTTGCTTTAAAGATTCCTGTTAAGTTAAAAATAAAAGAGTCTGGTGGCAAAATCTGGGGTAAGTGGATATTGAGGAAGGCATTTGAAGGTTTGTTGCCACAAGAGGTTATCTGGCAGGATAAAAGACCCTTGGAATATGGTTCAGGGATGACTAAGTTAAGAGAAATTATCAGAGCAAAAATTTCTGATGAAGAGTTTGAGGAAAAAAAGAGATTTTATTCCTTAAAGTTTTTAAATAAAGAGCATCTCTATTTTTATGAAATCTATCAAAAAGAAGTAGGAAAAATCCCTGAGCCTTCTGAAGGAGAAAAGTGCTGTCCTAATTGTGGAGCAGGGATAAAACAGGATTCTTTTCATTGTAGGATTTGTGGATATGTTTTAGGAGATAAATGAAAGCATTTGTTTCCTGGAGTGGAGGTAAAGAAAGTTCCTTAGCCTGTTGGAAAGTTATAAAAAGAGGTTTTGAAGTTAAATATCTTTTAAATATGGTATCAGAAGGTGGCAGGTATTCTCATTCACATGGAATAAGTTTGCCCCTATTAAAGAAACAGGCTGAGGCAATAAAGATTCCTATAGTGCAGGTAAAAACCACATGGAAGAGTTACGAAGAGAATTTTAAAAAAGCAGTTTTAAGACTTAAAGAAGAAGGAATTGAAGCAGGAGTATTTGGAGATATAGACTTAAGAGAACATAGAGATTGGATAGAAAGGGTATGTAGAGAATTGAAGATTAAAGCAATTCTTCCTTTATGGGGACAAGAAAGAGAAAAGTTACTTAAGGAATTTATAGAGGTAAAGTTTGAAGCTATTGTTGTAGCTATTGATACCAACTACTTAGATAAAGAATTGCTGGGAGAAAGGATAAATGAAGAATTTATTCAGAAGCTAAAGGAGAGAAAAAATATTGATCTTTGTGGAGAGAAGGGTGAATATCATACTTTTGTTTATGGAGGGCCTATTTTTAAGAAGCCTTTAGAGTTTATTACAGGTAAAAGGATATTAAGAGATAAAAGATGTTTTTTGGAGGTTAAACCCAAAATTTGCATTAGAGATTGAAAAGCTTCCTAACTATTCAAAATGTTACAGTTGGACAGTAAAGCTTTACACCAAAAAGATACAAAGGCAAATCTCAGCCCCGCCCTTTCTGCTACGAAGAAAATCTACGATGTAGAAAGGGCGGGGCTGTGGTTTTGCCTTCGGCAGCCCTTTATTTTTCATAGGAAGAAATTCATTCGTAGAAATAAAGGGCTGGGTCCTTCGGACAAATTTTTCTAATGAAAAATTTGGGTTAAATTAAAAAATGAATAGAAAAGAGATTGCTTTAAATTTGGAAGGTGTAAAGGCAGAGATAATTTATCATTATTTTGAAAGTGTTAAAGTAAAGACTTTTCTTCTTTCTTTTTCAAAAAGAAGAAAAGTTTTATCAACTCTGGAAGGATTTAAGGAAGTGAAGTTTGTTGGCAATCATTACAATCCTCCCAAGCTTTGGGATTTTGTTCATAAAAATAAGAAGGAATATGAAGAAAGAATTTATTCTGATTTAGGAATAAATCCTAAGGATATAGCCATGTTATTTACTGGAGTGGATATGGATAATATTTGTTTTAAAAAGGGAGGATTTAAAGATATTCAAGTCTGTGCCTGTGTTACCGCTGGTGTTAAATCCAATGCTCAAAGAATAGGAGTTGATGAAGCAAAAAGTGTAGAAATCAGAGAAGGAGTATTTGAATCACTGGGAACAGTTAACATAATAGTTCTTTTAAATTCATCTTTAACTGAGGGAGCAATGGCAAGAAGCATAATTACGATAACTGAAGCAAAAACAATTACCTTTCAAGATTTGGATATAAGGAGTTCATATAATCCCAGGATTCAGGCTACAGGAACGGGAACAGATAATATTATGGTAGTTTCAGGTTTTGGGAAAGAGATAACCTATGTGGGTGGGCATGCAAAGATGGGAGAGATAATGGCAAGGGCAGTAAGTTATGCAGTAAGAGAAGCAATCTTAAAACAAGATAAAATGAAATGAAGGTAATTTCCTTAGCGCCTTCTATCACTGAGACTATATTTGTTTTAGGGTGTGGGGATAAACTTGTGGGAGTAACTGAATTTTGCAATTGGCCTCCTGAGGCTAAATTGATAGATAAAATTGGAGGTTTCTCCACCCCGGATATAAAGAGAATAATTTCTCTAAATCCTGATTTGGTATTAGCCACAGATTTTCATTTAAAAATTGTTAACTATTTGAAAGAAAGGGGAGTAAATACATATGTTATAGAAGCCAAAACAATTTTAGATGCTCCTCAGAGTATAATTCAGGTAGGCAAAGCCATTGATTGTAAAGATGAGGCAGTTAAATTAGCAAAAGAATTGAAAAATGAAATGGATACTTTTTTAGAAAAAATAAAAAGGATACCCAAAAAGGTGCGTGTATGTTATCTCTGTGATATCTTTTGTGTTGCTTGGAGGTCCTGTGCAATGAGTAGGTTGATTGAAACATTAGGAGGGATAAATATTGGGAAAAATATTAAATCAAATCAGCAAGGAACTGTTCTTAAAGAGATTGCTGAGAAGGATCCTGAAGTGATAATTACAGCTAAGGGGCACAGGGAAAGTGTAGATTTATTATCTTTTGTTAAAGAAACTTCTTATTTTAAGAAAACCAAAGCCTACAAAAACAATAGAATTTATCAAATTCAGGCAGAATTAGTCTGCCGTCCTGGACCAAGAGCAATGATAGGATTAAAAAGATTGGCTAAATTTATTCATCCTGAGGTATTTTGAGAAATGGAAAAAAGGAAGGTTCTACTTTTGACCTTTGCTGAGCATCCAGACCAGGAAGAAAAATGCTGGATAAGCCTTTCGGGATGTAATTTTAATTGTAAAGGGTGTGCTGCTTTAAGTAGAAAGGAAGTAGGCAAGTTTATCTCAAGCAGAGATTTAGCGAGATTGGTATTTAAATCTTCTCAATATTTTTGGGGTAAAATGGTAAAAAGAGCAGTAATTACCGGAGGCGAGCCCACATTAGATCCTGAATATCTATTATCTTTAATTTCTGATTTAAAAGATTACTCAGTTAGATATTTTGAACTCTCCACAAATGGTTTTATGATTGATGAAGATTTATTGAAAGAACTTCTTAAGTTGAAATTACCTGTATTGGTAAAACTGGATTTAAAGGCTTATGATGAAAAGATTCATAAAGAATATACAGGTAAAAGCAATGTTAATGTATTAAGGGCAATAGAACTTCTAAGTAAGTTCGGTCCCAGGTTATATAAAGTGAGTTATCCTTTTGTAGTGCGCACCGTTTATATACCAAATATTATTGATATAGATCAGATTGAAAAGATTGCAAAATTTATAGCAGGAATAAACAAAAATGTCTGTTATCGTATAGAACAATTTTCTCCTATCCATGGTGGATATATATCCAGAAGACCTAATTTTAATGAGATGATGGAAGCATATAACATTGCAAAAAAATACTTAGAAAACGCTGTTATCACTACTTATTTGCCCACAAGACCTGAATATAACTATTGGGAAGTTCGTGCAGATGAGGCTTTAAGTCTCTTTGAGGAGATTGATAAAAAATCAAAATCGGTTATCAAAAGCTGGAAGCCAAAATTTCTTACAATGAACCAAATTTTAAACTCTGAATAGAAATGGGAGTATACCATATTACTTATACACCAGATTTAAGACAGGTTTGTCTCTATATGAATGGGGGATGTAGTTTTTCTTGCCATGGTTGTATCACTGATTGGCATCCTGAGGATTGTCATATAAAAGATGCAAAAAAGAAAAAGAATAGAACCTTAAAAATTGAAGAAGTTATATCTTTTTTAAAATCCCTTGATTTTAAAAAAGTTATCTTTCTGGGGAAAGAACCAACAGAAGATGTAGATTTTTTACCACTGGCAAGATTATTGAAGGAAAGATTTTTTAGTTTTAACATTTTACTTACCAATGGATACAGATTTATAGAAGAAGAAGTAATTGATGAGGTCTGTGTAAGTATTAAAGCTATATCAAAAAAGTTATTTAAGGATTTTACAGGGAAAGATGACCCAGAAAGCGTCTTAAAAAACTTTAAAAGATATGTGGATAAATCCAAAGTTAAAGCGCGGGCAGAAAGTATTTTTATTCCTGATTATATTGAGAGTAAAGAGATAGAAAAGATTGCTCAATTTATTGCTAATATAAATCCCGAAATCCCTTATCGTATCGATGGATATATACCCTATTCAAGTAAGGATAGATTCAGGCGACCAACTAAGAACCAAATGGAAGAAGCCAAAAAAATAAGTAAGAGATATTTAAAAAATGTTTCCATTTTACACTCTAAGATGAAGGTAAGGTATAAAGTGGAGAGGGTATATTAAGGGTATATTAAATGAAAAAGAGAATCTTATTTTTTGCTTGCTTTCTTCTACTTTCATATAATAGTGTTTTGGTTGAATGTGCCAGTAGGGTGTATCCTCAAAGAATTATCTCCTTAGGCCCTTCCTTAACAGAGGAGTTATATCTTTTAGGAGTAGAAGATAGAGTTATTGGATGCACAATCTATGCGCCTGAATGTGCCAAAAATAAGGAGAAAGTTGGGACAGTTATTGATATAAATTTGGAAAAGATAATAAAACTTAAGCCCGATTTAGTATTGGCTACGTCTCTAGTCAACCCCAAACAGATAGAGAAGCTAAGAAAGCTAAAAATAAAAGTTGTTGTTTTCCATCAGGCAAGAAGTTTTCAAGAATTATGTGACCAATTTTGGGAATTGTCAAAGCTTGTAGGAAAGCAAGATAAGGCAAGCCAGATACTTAAAGAAGTGAGAGAAAAAGTAAAGAGTATAAGAGATAAGACAAAAGGCTTAAAAAAGACAAAAGTATTTATTCAAATAGGAGCAAAGCCCTTATTTACTGCTGGAAAAAATTCTTTTGTGAATGATTTTATAGAATTTGCAGGAGGAATAAATATCGCTAAGGATACAGAATTTGGTATTTACTCTCGAGAGAAAGTCTTAAAAAAAAATCCTGATGTAATTATCATTGTAACAATGGGAATTAGAGGAATAAAAGAGAAAGAAATCTGGCAGAGATATAAAAATATAAATGCAGTTAAAAACAAAAGAATATATATTATTGATTCTTACAAGATTTGCAGCCCTACGCCAACCAGTTTCGTAGAGACATTAAAAGAATTGGTTAAGATTTTACATCCGGAAATAGAATGAATAAGAAATTAATAAACTGGCTTAGTTGGTCGTTAATTCTAATATTGGTTGTATTTATTGTAATGATTTTCTCATTATGTATCGGTTCTGTAAAAGTCCCTTTAAGTCAGATTTTTAATCCCTCTGATGAGATAACCAGTGAAATTTTATTTAAAATCCGTCTTCCCCGCATTATTTTAGGTTTTGCAGTTGGAGGAGCACTTGCTATTTCAGGAGTTATCTTGCAGGGACTGTTTAGAAACCCTTTAGTGGAACCGTATACTTTAGGAATTTCTGGAGGAGCAGGAGTTTTTGTCTGTTTAAACATTGTTTTGAAGATCTATCAGAAATTTGGGGTAATAACTTTTCCCATTTCAGGTTTTTTAGGTGCAGGATTAGTAATTATTTTAGTTTATATTTTAAGCACCAAAAAAGGTAAGTTAAGGATTCAGGGGCTTTTGCTCACCGGGGTTATGATAAGCTTTATCTCATCTTCCATTATAATGCTTATTATGGCTATGACTAAAAGCGAAAATTTACATGGAATAGTTTTCTGGATAATGGGTTCTTTAGAGGAGCCAAATATATTTCTTGTAAAAATAACTCTTTTAATATCAATTTTAGGGCTTTTAATTTCCTATATATTCTGTTTGGATTTAAACGCCTTTTCCTGCGGTGAGGAGGAAGCACATCATCTGGGAATAGATGTTGAGAAAGCAAAAAAGTTACTTTTTATTCTGGCATCTGTTCTTACAGGCGTATGCGTATCAGTTGCTGGGATAATTGGATTTGTTGGGCTCCTGGTCCCTCACCTTATGCGCATATTTACAGGAGAAGACCACAGAATATTACTTTTAAGTTCTTATTTATGCGGCGCAAGCTTTTTAATTTTTTCTGATACCTTAGCAAGAACAATTATTTCACCCTTAGAGCTTCCTGTAGGGGTTATTACCGGGGTTATAGGAGGAAGTTTATTTATTTATGTGCTTACTAAAAGGGGAAGATAATGCTAAAGATAAGAAACTTGGTGTGCGGTTATGATAATTTCTTGCTTAAAGATATAAGTTTTAAAGTAAATTCCTCGGAACTGGTAGGAATAATTGGACCTAATGGTTCGGGTAAAACTACATTGATAAGAGCGATAACTAAATTAGTAAGACCAAAAGAAGGGAAAATAATTTATCAGGGGAAAGATATAACCAAATTGAGTTTTAAAAAATTAGCAAAAGATATTGCCGTTGTTTCTCAGGATGCATATTTTCCTGAAATGATAAAAGTTAAAGATTTTGTGCTTTTAGGAAGAATTCCTCATTTTAAAAAATTCCAGTTTTTGGAGACAAACAAAGATTTAGAGATTGCAGAGGGAGTTATGAAGTTGACAGGAGTATTAGAAATCAAAGATAGATTTTTAAAGGAAACAAGTGGTGGAGAAAGGCAGCTTGTTTTAATTGCAAAAGCATTGGCTCAGGAGCCAAAATTACTTTTATTGGATGAGCCCACAGTCCATCTGGATATAACACACAAAATAAAGATACTGGATTTAATAAGAAGGTTAAATAAAAAATATGGTTTAACTGTGTTGGTTGTCTTGCATGATTTAAATTTAGCAAGTCAATACTGTGATAGGCTGATTCTGCTTAAGGAAGGAAAAATTTATAAGATTGGTATACCTTCTGAGGTTTTAACTTATCAAATCATTGAAGAAGTTTACCAAACAGTGGTAATTGTGAAAGAAAATCCCCTTAATTTTAGACCCTATGTATTTTTAGTTTCAGAGGAGGAAACAAAAAGGAGGAAAAGATGAGAAAAGGATTAATTCAGATTTATACCGGTGACGGAAAAGGCAAGACTACGGCAAGTATTGGTCTGGCTATAAGAGCAAAGGGGCAGAGATTTAGAGTTTGTGTTATCTATTTTCATAAAGAACCCAAAAGGTGGAGATACGGAGAATATAGGATTTTAAAAAAATTGGGAATAGATATATTTGGCTTTGCTAAAAAACATCCCCATTTTTATAAGAATGTAAAGAAAGAGGAGATGAGAAAAGAGTGTTTTAAAGCACTCAAGTTTATTAAGAAGATATTTGAGAAAGCAAAATATGACTTACTTATTTTAGATGAGATACTCATCTCTTTACGGGAGGGATACTTAAAAGAAGAAGAAATTTTAGAAATAATGGATTTAAAACCAAAAAATTTAGAGTTGGTTTTAACAGGCAGATTTCTGACAAAAAATATAACTGATAAGGCAGATTATGTAACAGAGATGAAGAAGATAAAGCATCCTTTCGATAAAGGGATAACGGGAAGAAGGGGGGTAGAATATTAAAACATCGGAAAAGATGAGTAAATCTATCTATAGGGAATATTTGGATAAGAGGAATAAAAAGATTGTAGAATTGAGGAAGAAAGGCAGGTCTTTAAAATGGCTGGCGTATGAATTCAAATTGAGCATTCGTCAGATAAGCAGAATTTTAGCAAAACATTCCAAAAAATAGATATGTCCAAAAATGTCTATTGATAGAAGTGAAGTGTAATGAAAAAATTTATTTATCGTTTGCTCTTTAAAGTATTTTGACCGGATAGGCAGAGGAAGTGATGGTGACCCGCCTTCGCCAGAGCAAAAACTTCATAGAGGTTAAGCTTTGGTGGGCAGGAATTCCATCCGCTGCCCGGCAACGGTAATGTCTCCATTTATTAGAAGGAGACGAGCCCGGTCGACTGCCTATCTTGGGAAGTACCTTCTTGGGGAGGGAAGAAAAATAAGTGAAATGTTATTATTTAGCCGACCTCAAGAAGGTCGGCTTTTTTATTAACTGAAAGGAGGTGTTGGAATGAAAAAGTTTGTCTTAAGTCTGGGTATGGCTTTTATTCCTCTATTAGCTTCTACTCAGGAAATTCCTACTTATCAACTTGGCAAGATTGTGGTTACAGCTACAAGAACAGAGCAATATCAGGCAGAAGTTGGAAGTTCAACTACAGTGATAACGGATGAGGATTTAAAGAAAAAAGGAAAAACTTATCTTTTAGATGTTTTAAGAGAAACACCTGGGGTATCAGTGACGCAATATGGTGGATTTGGAGGTGGGACAACTGTATATCTTCGAGGTGCAGAACCAGGGCATACTTTGGTGATGATTGATGGAGTGGAAGTAAATGATCCTATGGGGATGTATGGAGGATATTTTGATTTTGCTCATATATTAACTGATGATATTCAAAAAGTAGAAATTGTAAGAGGCCCTCACTCTACATTATATGGTTCTGATGCTATAGGTGGGGTGGTTAATATTATTACTAAAAAGGGAGAAGGTAGCCCAAAATGGCAGGCATTGTTTGAAGGCGGTTCATATGATACATTTAAAGAATCTTTAAGTTATGCAGGCTCAAATGAGAGATTTAATTATTATTTTTCTCTGGTTCGGTTAGATTCAGATGGGATTTCTAAGGCAGAAGATGGTTCTGAAGATGATGCTTATAGAAATACGACCTTCTCCAGTCGTCTTGGCTATAAAATTTCTGAATCATCGGATCTGGATTTAATTTTTCGCTATATAGATGCAAAGACAGATTTAGACGATGGGGCATATCAGGATGATCCCAATTATATTGCTTGGTGGAAGAACTTTGTTGGAAAGGCTTCATTCACTCAATGTGTAAACTCTTTCTGGGATTACAATCTTTCTTTTTCCTATTCCCGAACCAAAAGGATGTATCGGGATGACCCTGATAGTGTGGACACAACCGATAATACTCATAACTGGTATATAGGAGATAACAGAAAATTAGAATGGCAGAACAATATTTATCCCTTAGAGTGGGATACAATAACATTAGGATTTGAATATGAGAAAATAAGGGGTTATGAGAATGGAAGAAATTCCTGGAATAGATTTGATAGAAAGACAATAGATAACAAAGCCTTTTATCTTCAGAATCAAACTAAACTTTGGAATAAACTTTTTATAACTGCTGGAGTCAGATACGATGACCACGAAATTTTCGGCAATGAAACTACTTACAGAATATCAACTGCTTATATTATCCCTCGTATAGGAGGACGATTTAAAGCCAACTGGGGAACGGGTTTTAAAGCTCCTTCTTTGTTTCAGCTATATTCTTCAAGTTATGGAGATATAAATTTACAGCCTGAAGAAAGCAGAAGTTTTGATATCGGCTATGAACAGAATTTTCTGGATAATAAGTTATCTTTAAATTTAGTTTATTTTCATAATAAAATCAAAAATCTAATTCAATTTGATATGTCTACCTGGAAGTATAAAAATATTGGAAAGGCAAAGACCAAAGGAGTAGAGACAGGATTTAGTTTTAGCCCTTCTGAAGACTTAAAGGTCGGCATTAACTATACTTACTTAGATTGTAAGAATGAAATTACAGGGAAAAAATTAGCCCGTAGACCTGAAGATGAAATTTCTTTAAACATAAATTACAGATTTTTAGATAGAGGGAATCTTAATATTTCCACAAGTTATGTTGGCTGCCGCTGGGATGATAGTGCAAATACAAAGAAATTAAAACGATATGCTAAGGTTGACCTTACAGTTACTTATGATTTGGCAAAGAATTTTCAAATTTTTGCCAGGGCAGAGAATTTGTTTGATAAGGATTATATGCAAATCCGGGGATACAAAATGCCTAAAGCATCCTTCTATGCTGGAGTAAAGAGAACTTTTTAAACTCAAGATAAAAAATTATATAGAGCAAGGAGTCTACTTCTGTTAAAGAATCTATAAGGTTTTATTTAATAACAACTTTGTCCGAGTGTGTAAAGTTTATGCCACATATTCTGGTTTCTCAACAAGAAAGGAGTAATTGATGTTTGAATTCTTCTTAAAAGGTGGCTTTTTAATTTGGCCAATTCTTTTATGCTCAGTGATAGCTTTTGCTATTGTTTTAGAGAGACTGTGGTATTTTCACCGGATAAACACCAATGTAGGTAATCTAACTGCTCAGGTAAAGAAATTATTGCTGGAAAGCAAATTAGAGGAAGCAGAAAAGTTATGTAAAGAATCAAGAAGTCCTGTAGCACATATTTTAGGAGTAGGTATTCATATCCATAAAAGAGCTTATCCTGAGAAAGAAAAGATAGTCTCAAGAGCTGGTTCAAAAGAGTTAAGAAAATTGGAGAAAAATTTAAGGGGTTTAGGAATTATTGCTCATATATCACCTCTTTTAGGTCTTTTAGGCACAGTTACAGGGATGATTAAATGCTTTATGAAGATACAGGAGTTAGGAGGAAGGGTAGATGCACAAGTTTTAGCAGGAGGAATCTGGGAAGCTTTAATTACTACAGCAGCAGGATTATCTGTAGCAATTCCAGCAATAATTTTTTACCACTATTTTGAAGGAAAGATAGACAATTTTTCTCATCAGATGAAGGATGCAGCAGAGGAAATTTTAGAGCACCTGAGCACCAGCACACCAGAGCGCCAGTAGGAAAGTATGGAATTTGAAAGGGGAAAGAGAATAAGAATACATTTAGATATTGCTCCTTTAATAGATATAGTCTTATTACTTCTGGTCTTTTTTATGCTCACATCAAACTTTATTATGCAACCAGGAATAAAGATAACTTTACCTAAAGCAAAAATCTCCAAACCCCAGGAAGAAGAAAATATTATTGTATTTATAACCAAAGACAACAAAATATACCTTAACGATAGAGAAATAAGTATTGATGAGTTAAAGGATGCTTTGGAGGAGAAACTAAAAACAGCTCAAAAAAAGATCGTGGTTCTAAAAGCCGATGAGAAGATTAACCTTGGTCTGGCGGTAAGAGTGATGGATATTGCAAAAGAAGCAAAAGCAGAAAACTTGATAATTTCAACCGAAATGGAGTACCAGCACAATAGAGCACCAGAGCACTAGAGCACCAGCGCACCAGTAGGAGAATAACTGGTAACTGGTGCACTATGAAGCAACCTGTGTCAGAAGACAGAGTAATAAAAATTACCTTCATAATTTCACTTACAGCCCATTGTCTGTTTTTAGGAGCGCCTGGATTTAATTCAAACAGGCGTCAACCTGAGAATTCCGAGAAAATATCTGTTCAGATTGAAATAGAAAAGCCACCTCTTTTGCCTAAAATAGATGTAATGGGAGAGGAGAAAAAGCTTCCGCCCGAGGCGGATCCGCCCTCCGTGGAGAAAAAGATAGTGAAGGAAGAAAAGCTACTCGAGCCAAAATCTCAACCCGAAGAAGAAAAAATTGTGAAAGAGCCAGAGCCACAACCCAAAAAGCAGATAAAAGATATAAAAGTAGAACAACCCCAGCCAGAACCAGCTCAAGAAATTGTAGAGGTTATAAACCCTCAAAAAGAGGCAATGCTCAGGTATCAGGATATGATTAAACAGAAGATTGAATCTCATCGTAAATACCCTCCTTGGGCAAAGAAACATGGAATTGAGGGAACAGTCCATCTTAAATTTACAATTTTATCTACAGGTTTTGCCAGAGATATTAAAATTATAAAGTCATCAAGTTTTAATATCTTAAATAAAGAAGCAATCTCTACAGTAAAAAGAGCTCAACCTTTTCCACCTATTCCTCCTGACATAAATACCTCTTCTCTTTCAATGGAGGTTTCTATCGTCTTTACATTGCAATATTGAAAAGAAAAAAGCAGGTGGCCTTAAAGTAAATGAGCATTTAACTTTGAGCCCTGATTTGCAGGTTATCTTGAACCCGTATGATGAAGATGCGATAAATGGAGATAAAATCATTGCTATTGTTGGCTTAAGGGCACAGGTTGATTTTTAAAGATTATTTTGCGGTTTTTCATCACTAAAATTTTGCTTCTCTGTATTATCAAAACGAGCAATTCATATCTTTGTTTTAAAAACAATGAGAATTTTCATATATCACCAATAAATGAATATGCAGCGAACTTTTATTTTCTCAAAAAGGTTGACAAGAGAATAGTGATTTGGTATTCTAAATGAAACAGATTTCTATTTAGATTTAAGGTGTTATTATGAAAGATATGAAAGAATCATACTTAAATAAATTAAGAAAGAATAAGCTTAAACTGACTCCTAAACGAAGAGCGATTATAGATTTCTTTCTATATAAGGACCGATATTTAACTCCTCAAGATCTCTGGAGAGGATTAAGGAAAGAGTTTGTCCACCTTGGTTTGCCCAGTATTTACAGAAATTTGGAAGCATTTTCTAAATGCGGAATATTGACAAAAATTCAAAGGCCTGATAGAAGGCTCTATTATGGACTATGTAAATCTGAGAATAAGCATCACCACCATATAATTTGTATCAGATGTGGTAAGGTTAGAGAATTTTCTGATTGTGATTTATTCAAGAAGAAAACTATTAAAGGGTTTAAGGTAATAAGCCATTCTTTGCAGATAGAGGGTATATGCTCTAATTGTAGATAAGCAGCTAATTTTTTTTATTTATTAAATGGAAATGATTTTCATTTAAGGTGAGGAGGTAAAAATGTTTAAGCAAATATTGAAAGAATTAAGAAGGCACGCTCCCTTTACCAGTTTAGGAGCCTTTACTGGTATTATTATCATGATAATCTCCTATAAGCTCCCTGCCAGGACTTCTTATAATATCTTTTATATACTTCATCCTCTCCATGTTCTTTTAAGCGCATTAGTCACTGCTTCTATGTATAAACTTTATAAAGATAAGGCTAAATTCTGGAATCTAATCTTAATTGGTTATGGGGGTTCGGTTGGTATAGCTACATTGAGCGATTGTGTAATTCCTTATTTGGGTGAGATATTATTAAATCTGCCTAATAGAGGTATTCATTTGGGATTTATTGAAAAATGGTGGTTAGTAAATCCTTTGGCATTTATAGGTATTGCTGTAGCTTATTTTAAGCCAACAACCAAATTTCCTCATTCCGGTCATGTTCTCTTAAGCACCTGGGCATCCCTATTTCATATTATTATGGCAATAGGGCAGACTCTGAACTGGTTTTCTTATATAGTTGTCTTTTTATTTTTGTTTCTTGCGGTGTGGTTTCCTTGTTGTTTAAGCGATATCATATTTCCCTTATTGTTTGTGAGAAAATGAAAAGCATTATTAGAATAGGACGAATTCTAAGTATTACCATATTTATAAGTGGTGTGGCTTTTTATCTTTTGTTTGCCATCATCCACCTCTCGGGTGAATATTAGGCTTTTTTGCAAAATAGCCTTATTCTCTGGAGAGCAAAAGCCTTTTAAAATTAAGAGTGTTTTTCCTCACCAAATTTACCTTACACTTCTCTCTTTTATCCCAAAAATTTACCCCCAACCACAGAAAGCCATCCCTCTTTTAAGGAAAGGGCGGGGTAAGCCCGTGGTTCGGGGTTTACTTAAATTTATTTTGCAATAACATTTAACACTTTATTGTTGTAGCAGCAAAGGAAGGAAAAGTATTGACGCATTCTTTTATTATGATATAAGAATATATACATATAATAAGGAAGGAGGATGTCTATGATAGATTATAGAAAGATAGCTGATTTTTTTGATGCCCTTTCTCATCCTATTCGGCTAAGAATAGTAGTGGAGTTACTGAGAGGTAGAAGGTGTGTGGGAGATATAAGAGAGTTAGTAGAGACTAAACAACCAAATGCCTCTCGTCACCTCTTACTTTTGAAGTTTAACGGTATTGTAGACTGGAGACAGGAGGGACGGATGAAGTGTTACTTTTTAAGGAGTCCTCAATTAATAAAAGATATTTTAAAAGTATTGGAGAAAAACAAACTAAGTAAGCTTTAGATAGAAAATACTCGGTATAACTTTAACTCAAAATGAAAAAAAACAGAGAGCAGTTCTTAGAGATTAGGAAGTATCCAGACAAGATTTTAAGAGAGAAATGTCAACCTGTGGAGGAGATTACATCGAGAGAGAAAGATATATTTACAAATATGCTTTTTACTATGAAATATTTTAGAGGAATAGGCTTAGCTGCTCCTCAGGTAGGGATTCTTAGAAATTTAATTGTAATAGATATTGGAGAGGGAATTATAAAATTAGCAAATCCCAAAGTTATTAAGAGAAAGGGCGAAGAGGAGGAGATGGAGGGTTGCTTAAGTATTCCTGGCACAGGGGTTAGTGTAAAGAGATCTTATGAGATTGTGGTAGAGGCTTTAAATCAAGAAGGTAAGCTTATAGAGGTAAAGGCAAAGGGTCTTCTAGCAAGAGTATTACAACATGAGATAGATCATTTAGAAGGGAAGTTAATTATAGATTATTTACCATTTTTAGAGAAGATAAAATTTAGATTAAAGAGAAGGAATAGATGACTCCTAATAAAAATAACAAAGGAGTAAAAGATGTTAGTGGATGGAAGGACAAGAGATTTATTGAGAGAAAAGTTTGATCAAGAATTGGAAGAGAAAGTAGATATTAAAGTTTTTACTCGTTCAATTATCATTGATAGTGAAAGCTTAGAGAGTGCTAGATTAGCTGAAAGTTTAGTAAGAGAACTTTCTCAAATTAGTAGTAAGATAATACCAGAATTTATGAGTTTAGAAGACAATTTAGCTAAAGAGCTAAATCTATCAGTTTCTCCTACAATTCTAATAGGAAGGGATAAAGATTATAATATTCAATTTTGGGGAAATTCTTTCATTTGGATACCTCAGGTATTTATTGAAACAATATCTTTGGTATCTCAAGGAAAGAGCAAGTTAGAGTCGAAGTTAGTTAGTAAGTTAAGGAATATAGATAGGGAACTTCTTGTGGATATATATTTTAATCGTCAATTACTCATTTCTAATTCATTAGGACTATTAGCCATTAGGATAGCAGTGGAATTTCCTAAAATGATTAAAGTACGGTTTAGAGGGGAACAAAAAACTGAAGATAGAATAGGGAAGCTAGCTTTATTAAAATTACCAGCTATCTTGATAAACGGTGAAAGAGACTCCTTACTTACACCTCCTATCTCGGAGACTGAGTTTATAAAGAGGCTTATTTTATATGGAGCTCCCCATAGGAAGGAGCTTATTGTTGAATTAGAGGAAGAGGAGAAGAAGAAGTTTGAATTGGTAGATAATCCAGACTCTCCTATTTTACTTTCTCATAAGAATTTTGATGAGGCAGTAAGAAGGTATGTTATTCTTGTAGTAGACTTCTGGGCACAGTGGTGTGCTCCCTGTTTGATGTTGGCTCCCATAATAGAGAGATTGGCGAAAAAGTATAAAGGGAAGATAGTTTTTGGAAAGTTAAATATAGAAGAGAACCAAGAGATAGCTTCTCGTTTTGGGATAATGTCTATTCCTACCTTAATTATCTTTAAAAAAGGTAATATTATGGATACTCTTATTGGAGTAATGCCGGAGTCTACATTGGAGGAAAAATTCAATATGTATTTAGAGAAAAGATAAAAACTAGATAAGAAAATTGATAAGATGAGAAAGGATGAACAAATAGAAAGGATAATTCAAGGAAAGCTGGAGAGGTATTGTTTGATAGATTGTAGAGATTCCAAAGGAGGGATGGTATGAAGATGCAGGAGAGGATTGAGAAAGCTCTAAAGAGTATAGAGCATCCTGAAATTGCATATACTCTTTGGGAATTAGGAATGCTTGAAGGGATTGTTGTTAAAGAAGATAAGGTGTTAGTTACTTTGAAACTTCCTAGAGTAGGTGTGCCCATTCGAGAACAATTGATAGAGAGTATCAAGAGTGCTGTGAAAAATGAAAATGTTCATATAGATGTTAAGATAAGTATAAAAGAAATGAGTGATGAGGAACGTATAAGATTTATGAAGATGGCCCAAGAAGCATGGAAAGGATAAAATGAGTTCTTTTGAGAAAAATGAAAAAATAGAACGGAAAGAGGTATTAATAATTGGAGGTGGTCCGGCAGGACTTAGTGCAGGAATCTACGCTGGATATTTTGGAATTGAGGCATTAATTCTTGAGAAGGGAATCTTGGGAGGCGTAGCGGGAGAAATTCCTCTGTTAGAGAACTATCCTGGGATTGAGAGTAAAATTACAGGTAGAGATTTAATAGAAAGAATGGTGAGAAGATGTGATGAGGTAGGAGTAGAGAGGCATCAGTTTGAAGAGGTTGTTAAATTACAACTTAAAGATACACCTAAAGTAGTGGAAACAGATAAGTCTAAATATCTTGCTGATAATGTAATTATTGCCTCAGGAAGAGCTCATAGAACATTGGGGGTAGTAGGAGAGGAGGAGTTTAGGGGAAGAGGAGTAAGCTACTGTGCTGTGTGTGATGGAGCTTTCTTCAAGAATAGGAAAGTGACAGTAATAGGAGAAAGTTTTCCTGTTGTAGAAGTTGCTTTATATTTTTCTAATTTAGCATCGGAAGTAGTTCTAGTGTATTTAGGTTCTAAAATAGATATAGAAAAGAGTTTAATCACTAGATTAGAAGAAAAGAAAGTAAAACTTCTAAAAAACGTAGAGGTGAAGGAGATTAAAGGAGAAGTTAAAGTAAGAAGTGTGGTTGTAGGGGATAAAAAAACACACGTTACTAAGGAGATAGACACCGATGGTGTATTCTTTCAGGTAGAGGGAATTCCCCAGAGCAGACTAGCGAAAGAGGCAGGGGTGAGGGTAGACAAAGAAGAATATGTGATTATAGATGAAAAGATGAGAACCAATATTAAAGGAGTGTATGCTATCGGCGATGTTACTAGTTGTGAAGTTAAACGGATAATTACTGGAGTTGCTCAGGCTTTAGTAGCCATCACGGATATATTTAGGGAGAAAGCCGGATATGTTACAAAATAATCCAGAAAAGCGAATAGGTATTTTTGTTTGTCATTGTGGTAAGAATATCGCAGGAGGAGTAGATGTTCAAGGGTTAGTTGAATTTTCAAAACATCTTGAGGGTGTAACTTTTGCTACAGATAACAAATTCTGTTGTTCCCAAGAGGGACAGATTATTATTCAAAAAGCGATAAAAGAGAATAATCTAAGTAGATTTATTGTAGCTGCCTGTAGTCCCAATCTTCATTTAGGGACATTTCAGAGATGTGGTAAAGAAGTAGGGGTAGAGGAAGCATTCGTTGACCTAATTGATATTAGGAAATGGACTATGTCTGGTAGTCCCTACAAAGTCAATCCTCAAGAAGCTTTTGAGAATTCTAAGAAGCTTATTAGTCAGGCAGTAAAAAGAATGCGTCTTAAGCGATTAATTCCTAAAGTTAATGTGAAAGTTGAACAATCAGTATTGGTCATTGGAGGAGGTATAGCAGGTTTAGAGGTAGCTTTGGACTTAGGAGAGAAGGGGTATAAAGTTTACATTGTAGAACGTCTTCCTACCATTGGAGGCAAGATGGCTTTGCTCTATAAGGTTTTTCCTACAAATGATTGTGCACCTTGTATACTAGCGCCTAAGACTGCTTATGCCAACATTCATCCTAATATAGAGATCTTTACTAATGCAGAAGTTACCAATGTGAAGGGATATATAGGGAATTTTGAGGTTACAATTACTCAGAATCCTCGCTATGTTGATGAGAGTAAGTGTACAGGATGTGGAATATGTGTAGATAAGTGTCCTGTGGAGGTAATAGATAAGGAATTTTCAGGAGGGTTGGGAAAACGGAAAGCAATATATATCCCTTACGAACAAGCAGTTCCTAAGAAAGCCACTATTGACTCTCAAAATTGTCTCTACTTTAGAAAGGGTATTTGTAAGGTGTGTGAAAAAGTTTGTCCTCAGAATGCTGTAGATTTTCATCAGCAGACTAAAACAGTAACATTAAAGGTAGGGAGTATAGTTGTGGCTACAGGTTTTGATGAATACGAGCCTACCAAGAAAGTAGAGTATGGATACACTCGGTATAAGGATGTTATTACCCAGTTTCAATTAGCTCGGCTTTTAGATATAGATGGACCTACAAAGGGGAGACTTATAAGACCCAGCGATGGAAAAGAGCCAAAGAGGATTGCTATGATTCAGTGTGTGGGGTCGCGAGATGAAAATGCAAATAAGTATTGTTCTTCTGTTTGCTGTATGTATGCTTTAAAGCATGCCCAAATAATAAAAGAGATGATTTCCTCTGATATCGAGATTTATATTTGTTATATAGATATGCGAACACCAGGAAAAGGATTTGAGGAATACTACCGACAGACAAGAGAGTTAGGAGTTAATTTTATTCATGGTAGACCAGCAGAGGTAATAGAAAACTTTGATAAGAAGAATTTTATTTTAAAAGTTGAAGATAAAGATATAGGAGCACTTCTTAACTTGGAAGTAGATCTAGTGGTATTGTCTTGTGCTATAGTTCCTTCAAAAGGAGCTGAGCGTCTTTCGGAAATTTTGCACATAAATTTGGATGAAAATGGTTTCTTTCAGGAAGTCCATCCTAAACTTAGACCGGTAGAGACAAATATAAGAGGAATCTACATCTGTGGATGTGCCCAAGGACCAAAGGATATTCCCGACTCTATTACTCAAGCCAAGGCTGTTGCCTCTTGTATAGACAGTGAATTGAGAAAAGGAAGTATAGAACTTCCTGAGTTTATGATAAAGGCAGAGAGACCAAATTAGGAGGTGGTAGAGTATGGCTGAGATCTATATAGAAGAATTTATGTCACCAGGATGTGTAGGTTGTCCAGCGGTAAAACAGATGCTTGAAGAGTTAGTAAAGGAGTTAGATGGGGAGATTACTATAGAGGAGGTGGATATAAGTGTCGATAGTGCAAGAGCTATTCAGTATGGGGTGATGTCCGTTCCAGCTATAGCTATTAACGGAATATTGAAATTCATAGGTGTCCCAAAGAAAGAAGATTTAAGGAAAGCCTTGGAGGAGGAGTTAAAAAAGGATGGATAAGAAGGAGCTATTTAGCCAACCTATTTCAAACGTTAATTTCGATCCTACTTTTGAAGCTGAAGTTATAGCTCATGAGGAGGCTAAAGATTTGAAGGCTTGTTTTAACTGTGGAGCTTGTACAGCAGGATGTCCTATTCATGAAGTATTTCCTGAGTATGATCCTAAGAAGTTAGCTAAGATGGTAAGGTTAGGAATGAGAAAGGAGGTATTAAGTAGTCCTTATATTTGGTATTGTGCTACTTGTCACAACTGCGAACAACGTTGTCCTCAGAATGTTAAGTTTTTCAATGTTTTAAACGTCTTAAAGAATATGGCAGCTAAGGAAGGATATGCTCCTTCTGTATGGGTTGATCAGATAAAACATGTTATTAAGACAGGAATAATATTCCCCCCCCAAGAGAGTTGGATTAAAAGAAGGGAGAAGCTTTCTCTCCCCCCTTTAAGGTTGGAGGAGAGAGAAGAAATAAAAAAGATAATTGAACTGGAGGAGATTGATAGGTTAAGTAAGGATAAGAGTGAGTGAGTATGCTTTATTTTTAGGATGTACTACTCCTACAAAAGCTGTTCAATATGAGCTTGCTTCAAGATGGGTCTGCAGGCATTTAGAAATTAACCTAGTAGATATTAAAGATTTTTTTTGTTGTGGGATAAATCACGTTAATTTGGATAGAGAGACAGCACTTCTTATGGCAGCAGCAAACTTAGCTTATGCTGAAGCCAAAGGATTAGATATACTTACTCTCTGTGCCGCTTGTACAGGAGCGCTTTCCGAAGCAATAGAGAAGTTAGAGAATTTCCAGATAAGAGAAAGGGTAAATGAAAAGTTACATAGAATAGGCATAGAATATAAAGGAAAAGTTAGAGTAAAACATCTCTCTAGAGTTCTTTACGAAGATATAGGAGTAGAGAGATTGAGAAGAAGTATAAAAAGAGATCTTTCTCAGCTCAAAGTAGCTCCCCATTATGGATGCCATTACTTGAAACCAAAAACTGCCCTAAGAGGAGTCGATGAGCCAGATAATCCTACAACATTACATGCTCTTATATCTGCTATAGGAGCTACTCCCGTAGAATATGAAACACTTAATCTTTGTTGTGGGGGTAAGGTATTTCCTGTTTCTGGAGAGTTAGCCCATTCATTAATCCAGAAGAAGCTGGATAATTTGAAGGAGAAGGAAGTAGATGCAATGGTTCTTCAATGTCAGACTTGCTATCTTATGTATGGGGAAGAACAAAAGGAAATAGAAGGAAAGAGTGGTAAGAAATACAACCTACCAGTTATTTTTTACCCCCAACTCTTAGGAGTGGCTTTAGGAGCAGATCCTATAAAAGATTTAGGGTTTAATTTTCATACTATTTCTGTGGATGGTCTTTTAAGTAAAGTGAGATAGGAAGTTTCGATGTATTCTAAAGTAAGAAAGTGGTTGGAGGAGGATGGAGAAAAATTCTTAAGGAAAGTTGGACTTAGGAGGGGGCAAATAGTGTTAGATTTTGGATGTGGAGAAGGACATTATACTATTCCTGCAAGTAAAGTAATTGGGGAAAAAGGTAAGGTCTATGCTTTTGATAAGGATGCTTATATACTAGAGAGACTAAGAAGATTAGCCGAAGAAGAAGGATTAAGCAACATAGAGATAATTAAAGGGGATACCAAGATTCCTTTAGAAGATAACTCTATTGATGTAGTTCTCTGTTATGACGTTATCCATTATGAAAAATATAGAGAGAGGATTTATAAAGAAGTCTTTCGTATTTTAAAATCAGAGGGCTTCTTTTCTCTTTATCCTAAGCACTATAGAGATGATTATCCTCTGATGGAGTTAGCATCTTTAGGATTGGAAGAAGTAATAAAAGAAGTAGAGAAAGTTGGTTTTACTTTACAAGAAAAATTGTTCTATCAGTGTCTTCATGATGAATATTACAATGAGTGCTGTATATTAAATTTTATTATTTCTGAAGAGAAAAAGGAGGAAAGTAGTGTTTAAAGTAGATGAGAAAAAGTGTATCGGATGTGGAGCTTGTATAAATGTTTGCCCTGTTGGCGCAATATCAATGAAGGATGGAAAAGCTAAGATTGATGTAAAGAAATGTTTAAACTGTGGGAAGTGTGCTCAAGTTTGTCCTCAAGAAGCGATCTATTCTGAGTCAGGTGAATTCCAAAGTAAATTTATTCCTAGACCAGGTTTTAATTTCTTTACTTTTAGTAGAGGGAGAGGTATGTCTGGAAGGAGAAAGAAAGGTTTTGGTAGGGGAAGAGGAGGGAGGTGGTGAGAGAATTTTTATTAATGAACTCTCTAAGAGCATAAGAGGGTTATAATTTCCCTCGGAGTTTTCTTAGTAGAGGAGGAGGCCTTATAGAATTATTTAGAAAGGCTTGGAAGGATAATTTTATTGAATTTAGGTGTGGAGCAAAAATTGAGATTTAATTCTGGAGGTAATTATGAAGATTACAATAATTTCTGATAATACCATTTATAATAAAGAGTTAAGGAGTGAATGGGGCTTCTCTTGTTTAGTAGAAATAGAAAATTTACCTAAGATTCTATTTGACACAGGAGCAAGTGGAGAGGTTTTATTGGGGAATATGGAAAAGTTAAAAATTCGTCCTGAGGAGATTACAACTATTTTTATTTCCCACGATCACTGGGATCATACAGGAGGGTTGAGCAGTTTTTTAAAAATTAATAACAGAATTAAACTTTATGTTCCTGAGTCATTTTCTTCTCATCCCGAAGTGAAAGAATTTATCAAAGTGAGAGATTCTATAGAAATTTTTGATAATGTTTTTTCTACGGGAGAATTACTGGGAATAGAACAATCTCTAATAGTAAAATTAAGAAAGGAAGTAGTTGTGATTGTAGGGTGTTCCCACCCAGGAGTAAAAAATATTTTAAAGGAAGCTTCTAAGTTTGGAAGAGTTATTGCCTTAATTGGAGGTCTGCATGGATTTAGAGAATTCGATTTGGTTAAGAATTTAGATTTTATATGTGCTACACATTGTACCCAGTATAGAGAGGAAATAAGAAGATTGTATCCAGGTAAATTTATAGAAGGAGGTTCAGGCAAGCTAATAAAGATAGAATAGAGATATATAAGGCAGAAATCAGAAGATTAAAAGAGAGAGGGGAGGGATAGCGTTTAATTTACCCCCGAACTACGCATATGAGTAATCTAGTTTATCTTTATGGAATTCTTTTTTAATGTCCTTAAAAAATATACTGACAGAGAAGTTATAGCAGTATGGAAAGAGAAGAGGCATTGCGTCTGTTAGAGAGTAATCTCAAAAATAAGAACTTGATTAACCATAGTTTAGCAGTGGAAGCCTGTATGGGGAAGTTGGCACAAAGTCTTAACGAAGATGAGAAGAGTTGGGCTTTAGCCGGGCTTCTCCATGACTTAGATTATCAGGAGACAAGGGGAGATTTTTCTAGACACGGATTTGTTACTGCGGAAATTTTGAAGGAAAAGGAGGTGGATGAAGAGATAATCGAAGCTATAAAGGCTCATCCTGGTCATATTGAGAGGAAGACAAAGATGGCTAAGGCTTTATATGCTGTTGATCCTTTAACGGGATTAATCATAGCATCTGCTTTAATGCATCCTCAGAGGAAATTAGAAGCTTTGGATACTCGGTTTGTTATGAATAGATTTAAAGAAAAAAGTTTTGCTAGAGGAGCTAATCGAGAACAGATAAAAAGCTGTGAAGAGTTAGGGCTCTAAGTTTGGAGGAATTTATAGACATTTGCTTGGAGGCAATGAGAGAGATTAAAGAAGATCTTGGATTGTAAGAATAGAGATTCTGTAATGAAGAGTACAGGTAAGGAGATAAGTGTTAATTTTAAGCAAAAAAGGATTTAGATTCTAAATGTGATGCAAATTATGGATGGGTAGACACTTTAAAGGGTAACAAAGAGCATCTTCTTCTTCATATTAAAGAAATTCCCCATGATTGTTGAATACTACATTTGTGTTTCTTAAAGGTAAGAAAGGAGGGATGATGGAGGTTAGAGTGGATGATACAAATTTCCAGCAGGAAGTATTAGAGTCAGATATTCCAGCTTTAGTAGATTTTTGGGCTCCTTGGTGTATGCCTTGTCATATAGTTGCTCCTATTCTTTCTGAGATTGCTATAGAGTATGAGGGAAAGTTGAAGGTATGTAAGTTAAATGTTGACGAAGCTCCTAATATCGCTTCCCGGTATGAAGTAATGAGTATACCTACCTTGGCACTGTTTAAAAAAGGTGAAATGGTAGACAAAATTATTGGTGCTGTTGGTAAGCCCGAATTAGAAAATATGGTTAAATATTATATTTGAGGAATAAAAGTGAGATATAGAATTGGAAGATACAATTTATTGATTAATTTGTTGACATTTGGGAAAGAGAAAAATAAAATATGAGTGCATCTGGCCCCATCGTCTAGCCCGGTTAAGGATACGTGGTTCTCAGCCACGAGGCACGGGTTCAAATCCCGTTGGGGCTGCCACTTTTTTATCTTTCTAAAAATTTCCTCTTCTATTTTTTAACCCAGAGAAGGTCTTTTCAGTATTTTTCTCTGAGTGAAGACTTGAAAATTGCATATTTATATGTTATATCTCAACTGCTGAGCAAGATGGAGGATAGAGGGAATAAGAAAGTTAAAATATGCAAAATATGCAATGAGGAATTTATTCCTGACAAATTTCATCCTTATCAGGAAGTTTGTTCAAAGCCCCAATGCCAAAAGGTAAGGCAATTAGAAAATCAAAAGAGATGGCGACTTAAAAATCCTGATTATTTTAAATACAAGAGTAAAAAAACTCCTTGGGAGAGAAGACGTTGGGAATACCTTAAGAGGTGGAGAGAAACCCATAAGGACTATTTTAAATTGTATAGAAGAAAGAAAAAATTAAGTTAGAGAGAAACGGAAGTTAAATCTAAAGTATCATATCTAGAACCTCCTAAGGAAAAGTAGACAAGACTCCTTAATATACGAGGAGTTTAAATATTGGAAAGAAAATTCTCTGTAATTAGCTATCTATTTCTCTATAATTTCTTTGAGAACCTAATTCCTCGAGGCTGAAAATTTTGCTCAAGAGTTCCCTTATCTTCATTATCTTCTCATCAATATAAAATTAAGAAGTAACAAAAATAATAAAAAGATAAATTCTGTTCTCTCATAGTTTAATTATAGGATATTTATGGTATAATCCTATTATATAATGAGAACGTTGGGAGGTATAATATGAAAGTAAATCTAAGGAGGATACCTAAATTACGGTTTGATAAGAGAGGATTGATCCCAGCAATTATTCAGGATAGAAAGACTAAGGAAGTTCTCATGCTTGGTTATATGAGTAAGGAGTCCTTGAAAATTACTCTTAAAGAGGGGAGAACTTGTTTCTACTCTCGCTCACGAAGAGTTCTATGGCGAAAAGGAGAAACCAGTGGTAATATTCAGAAGGTAAGAGAGATTTACTACGATTGTGATAAAGATGCCTTACTTATTAAAGTAGAGCAAGTAGGTGTTGCTTGTCATACAGGCAATAGGAGCTGTTTTTATAGAAGATTAATATAGAAAATGATTGTAAATCCTTCCTTAAGCGAATTTTTAAAACTTCCCCTGAAAAAGAATTTAGTTGTTTTCTCTTATAGGTTCCATTGCGACTGGCTTACTCCCCTTTCTATTTACTATAACTTAAGGGAATATATAAAAGGGGAGAGTTTCCTTCTCGAATCTGTTGAGGGAGAAGAAAAGATTTCTCGTTACTCCTTTTTAGGATTTAAGCCTCTGGCAGTGTTTATGAGTCAGAAGAATAATGTATGGTATACCTACCATGGTAAGAAGATAAGAAAGATCTTACAGAGAAAAGATCCTTTGGATGAATTGAAAAAGTTAATGTCTAAGTTTAAGGTATGGCCAAAAAAGAATTTAAGGTTCTTTGGGGGATTTGTGGGTTATTTAGGCTACGACTTTGTAAGATTCTGTGAACCGATAGGGGAAGAGCTACCTGACAGGATTGGCACGCCTGATTGTTATTTTATTTTACCTAAATACTTGATTATATTTGACCATCTTAAGAGGGAGATTGAGATACTGTTGTTCTCTTCTCTAAGAGGTAAACCTACTCCCACCTTCTATTGGAAGGAATTAAAAGAGTTAAAAAAAATAGTAAAACGTATCTCTAGTTTTAAAGCATTACCATTACTTAATCTGCAAAAGAAGACCCATCTTAAGTTTAAGTCAAATTTCACTAAGAGAGATTTTATAAAAGCAGTAAAAAAAGTAAAAAAGTATATAAGAGAAGGAGAAATTATCCAAGTGGTTCTTTCTCAACGGTTAGAAATAGAGTTTAAAAAAGACCCTTTTCTGGCCTATCGCTATTTAAGACTACTTAATCCCTCTCCTTATATGTACTATTTAGATTTTGGTAGACTAAAGATAGTAGGAGCTTCTCCAGAGATGCTCTTAAGATGTGAAAGGCAAGTTCTTACTACTCGTCCCATTGCAGGAACAAGAAGAAGAGGGAGGACTGAGGAAGAAGATAAGAGATTAGAAGGAGATTTGCTTTCTGATGCTAAAGAGAGAGCAGAACATTTAATGCTTGTAGACTTAGCAAGGAACGATTTAGGGAGAGTAGCTTCTTCAGGTAGTGTAGGAGTTCCTATCTTTATGAGTATAGAGAGATTTTCTCATGTCATGCATATTGTAAGTGAGGTACAAGCAGGATTAGATAGGAGATTTAATATCTTTGATGCATTGAAAGCTTGCTTTCCTGCGGGGACAGTTAGCGGTGCTCCCAAGGTTAGAGCTATGCAGATAATTAATGAATTAGAACCTGATAGGAGAGGAATTTACGCAGGATGCGTAGGATATTTTTCGTTTACAGGAGCCTTAGATACTTGTATAATAATCCGCACCATTGTTTTCAAAGAAGGTCGTGCTTACGTTCAGGCAGGAGCAGGGATTGTCGCTGATTCTAAACCAGAAAGGGAGTTTAAAGAGATACTCAATAAAGCTAAAGCCCAAATTTTAGCGTTGAGGATAGCCAATCAGTAGGAGCCAAGGAGGAGATATGCTAAAGATTAGGCTAAGGAAGCCAGGAAAGCCTGTAAAGAGAAGACACCACTTTAAGATTATAGTATGTGAAGCAAGGACTCCTCGAGAGTCAAAATTTGTGGAGGAATTAGGTTACTATGATCCTTCACGAAACTTACTAAAAGTTGATCTTTCCAAGTATGAGGAATGGTTAAAAAAAGGCGCTAAACCTACGGAGACGGTAGCAAGTCTGGTTAAGAAGTATAGAAGACAAAGTAGTAAGTAATTATAAAGCCAAGGAGGTCGGTTATGGAGCAAAGTCAGCCTACGGCTTTAGTACAGCTTCTTCCTCTCATCTTTCTCTTTGTTGTTTTCTATTTTCTTCTTATTCGACCTCAGAGAAAGAAACAGATAGAACATCAAAAGATGATCGAAAGCCTTAAGAAGAATGATGAGGTAGTAACTGTAGGAGGTATTCATGGCACAATTATAAATGTTAAAGAGAAGACATTTATTATAAGAGTTGATGATAATGTTAAAATTGAAGTAGATAAGTCCAGTGTAGCTTACGTAAAGAAGCAGAGAAAAGAGTAAACCGATTTCAACGTTTTGATTAGCAAAAATTTTTGGTTATGATTAAACCCAAAGATTTTAAGTTAAGATTAACAATTATTTTAGGGATAGTCCTACTGAGTTTTTTCTATATTTTGCCTCTTAATACCAAGATAAATTTAGGTCTGGATTTAAAAGGAGGGATGTATGTAGTTCTAAAAGTGGACACCTCTAAGGTTCCTAAAGAGAAAGTATCTCAGGCAAGCGAGGTGGCTTTGGAAGTAATAAGGAATAGAATAGATGAGTTTGGAGTAAAAGAGCCGAATATTCAAATCCAGGGAAAAGATTCTATTTTAGTTCAACTCCCGGGAGTAGTGGATAGAGAGAGAGTTTTAAAGATAATCGGTCAAACTGCTTTTTTAGAGTTTAAATTAGTAGAAGATGATGAGAAGAAGCTAAAGCAGGCTTTGGAAGGCAATATCTTTGAGGGTTATGAGTTGAAATATCTTGATGAGAAACCTCTTCTTTTAAAGAGTGAAGCTTCTATTAAAGGTTCAGATTTAGCCACTGCTACTTCTACTTTTGATTCTAATATGTTTCCTATTGTTACTCTGAAGTTTAATAGCGAAGGTACCAAGAGGTTTGCTAAAATCACCAAAGAGAATGTAGGAAGAAGGTTAGCTATTGTTTTAGATGGAGTAGTAAAAAGTGCTCCCGTAATTAGAGAGCCGATTTTAAGTGGCGATGCTCAGATAACTGGAGATTTTACTGTTCAAGAAGCTCGTGATTTAGCTTTGGTTTTAAGAGCAGGGGCCCTCCCAGCCCCCCTAAAGATAGAAGAAGAAAGGACAGTTGGTCCTCTTTTGGGTAGTGATTCCATAAGGAGAGGATTACTTTCTATAGTTATTGGAGCAATATTGGTAGTTATTTTTATGGGTAGTTACTATTTTATAGGAGGATTAGTAGCCTTTATATGTCTTATTCTTGATTTAGTTTTTGTTTTAGCAGGACTCAGTTTGTTGAGAGCAACGTTGACTCTCCCGGGAATTGCAGGGATGATTCTAACCTTAGGAATGGCTGTTGATGCTAATGTGTTGGTTTTTGAGAGAATTAGAGAGGAGCTTAAAGTAAATAAACCTTTGAGTTTAGCAGTGAAAAATGGATTTGATAAAGCAAAGAGAACTATTTTTGATGCTAATATTACTACCTTAATTGCCGCTCTTTTCCTCTTTATCTATGGGACCGGTCCTATACGAGGTTTTGCTACTACTTTATCTTTAGGAATAATAGCAAGCATCTTTACCTCTCTTTTTGTGGGGAGAACTATTTTTTATATATTCCTCAGCATAGGTTTAAAGAAATTCAGAATGGTCGAATTAGTTAAGTCACCTAATATTAATTTTGTGAAGTTTAAAAATATTTGCTTTATTATTTCTTTAGTATTGATAGGTATAGGTTTTTTTAGTTTTAAATCGAGAGGAGAAAGAATATGGGGCATAGATTTTAAAGGAGGTCAGCTTCTTCAGTATAAACTTCAACCCCCCTCTAAAATCGAAAAGGTAAGAAGAGTTTTAGAGGAAGGAGGAGTTAAGAATATAATCTTGCAGGAGTTTAAAGACATTAAAGGAGGTGTTCTTATAAAAAGTAAGAGTGACATTACCCAAAAAGTAGAAGATATCTTAAAAAAGAACTTTGGTAAAGTAATTAGACTAAAAATAAACACTATCGGACCAACAGTAGGAGCAATTTTAAGAAAAAAAGCTATTCTTGCTGTAAGTATGTCTCTTTTAGGTATACTTATTTATGTTGCCTTCAGATTTAAACATCTGGATTTTGCTATAGCAGGGATAATTGCTCTTTTTCATGATGTTTTAATAAGTATAGGTTTCGTCTGTTTATGGGGATATGAGATTAGTCTTTTAGTTGTTACTGCTATTTTAACTATCGCAGGATACTCTATAAATGATACTATTGTAATTTATGACCGTATAAGAGAGCTGAGCCCTCGAATGCATAAGGTATCTTTGAGAGAGATAATAAATTCTGCTATTAATCAAACTCTCTCTCGGACAATTATTACATCTTTTACTACTATCCTTGTGGTTATGTGTATTTTTACTCTGGGTGGAGAAGCATTGAAGAGCTTTTCTTTTACTCTCTTGGCAGGGTTTATTGCGGGAACATATTCCTCAATATATATAGCCTCTCCGTTAGTTTTAGCCTTTCGTAAGTTTTCTTCTTTATCTACTAGATAAAATGGTTGTACTTAATCAAGAGGAGATAAAAAAATTAATTTTAGAAGAAGAGCTCATTAGAGAATACATTGATCTAGATATTCAGCTCACTCCCAATGGTTTTGATTTTACTGTAGAGAAAATATTCAAGTTTAAAGGGGAGGGAGCAGTGGATTTCTCCAACACTGAGAGGGTACTTCCCCCTACTGAAGAGGCCCCCTTTATGGAACCAATCCCTCCTGATAAGAGGGCATGGTGGTGGTTGCCTAAAGGGGTATATAAGGTGAGAACAAATGAAGTGGTCAATCTTCCTATAGATCTAATAGCTTTAGCCTTTCCTAGAAGTTCCCTCTTAAGAATGGGGGTTTACACTCACAATGCTGTGTGGGATGCTGGGTTTAAAGGCAGAAGTGAATTTCTCTTAGTTGTGGAGAACTCCCAGGGGGTAAAGATAAAACAAAACGCAAGGTTAATTCAGGTAATCTTTATTAGAATCAATAAGCCATCTTATGGATATCAAGGAATCTATCAGAACTATAAGTAACCTAAAATATTTAAGAGATTTTTCCTTCTTGGGTAGATAAAAATAGATATGTTTCCCACTTTAAAAATATACACTCACAAGGAAGAGAGTCTTTCCCAAATAGTAAATAAGATAGCAGAGCTTGGCTATCACAGAGTAGATGAAGTATTAGAAGAAGGAGACTTCTCCCTTAAAGGTGACATTCTGGAAATTTTTCCTGTAAATTTTAATTTTCCTGTAAGGATAGAGTGGGAGTTCGAAGTAATTAGAGAAATTTATAGTTTTGATAAGACTATTAATAAAAAGATAATGGGATACAATTTCCTTATTCTTCTCCCTTATAGGAAAAAGAAACCAAAAAGATACTCAGAAGAAATGCCTTTAGATATTGTCTTAAAAATAAATAAAGGAGACTATGTAGTTCATACTCGCTATGGTATAGGTAAATTTTTAGGAACAAAGAGATTGGAAGTAAGAAGTAAGGAAGGATACTATTTTGAAATAGAGTATGCTAATCAAGATAAGCTCTATGTATCGGTAGAAGAAGCTCACTTGATTCAAAAATACATAAGTTTTTCTCCTAAACCCCCCAAACTTTCTCGCCTTGGCTCAAGAGAGTGGCTTCGTACTAAAGAGAGAGTAGAGCAAGGGATAAGAAGTTACGCCTTAGAACTTTTAAGAATTCAAGCTCAACGGACACTATTGGGAGGATTTAAGTTTTCTCCTGATAGTGAATGGCAAAAGATTTTTGAAGAAAAGTTTCCTTACCAGGAAACAGAGGATCAGATTAAAGCTACTTACGAAGTAAAAAGAGATATGGAACAGAAGCAGTGTATGGATAGGTTAGTCTGTGGAGATACTGGCTACGGTAAGACCGAAGTGGCTATGCGGGCAGCATTTAAAGCAGTGATGGATGGGAAGCAGGTAGCATTTTTAGTGCCTACTACTATTCTGGCATATCAGCACTATAAGAATTTAGTAAAGAGGGTAGAAGACTTCCCTGTGGTAGTAGAATTACTCTCTCGGTTTAGAACTAAGCATCAACAGGAGGAGGTTGTAAGAAGACTGAAGGAGGGTAAAATTGATATAGTGGTAGGAACACATCGACTTCTTTCTCAGGATGTAGAGTTTCATGATTTGGGGCTTCTTATTATTGATGAAGAACAGAGATTTGGAGTTAGAGCTAAGGAGAAATTAAAGAAGTTAAAATTAGGAGTAGATGTCCTTACTTTAACCGCTACTCCTATTCCTCGTACCCTCTATATGGGACTTATAGGGATAAAGGAAATATCTTTGATAAGAACCCCTCCTAAAGAAAGATTGGCGGTAAGGACAAAAGTAGCAGAATTTTCTCCTCAACTTCTTAAAGAAACAATAACTAAAGAGGTAAACAGAGGAGGGAGTGTATTTTTTATCCATAACCGAATTCATACTTTAGATAGAATACTTAAGATTTTAAAGAGGGTTCTTCCCTCTCATATTAGGATAGGAGTGGTTCATGGAAAGATGCCTTCCTCTTCTATAGAAAAAGTAATGTTAGATTTTATTGAGAAAAGGATTGATTGTCTTCTTACTACGGCGATTGTAGAATCAGGCATAGATATTCCTCATGCCAATACTATTATCGTTAACGATGCTCACACTTTTGGTTTAAGTGACTTACACCAGTTACGAGGGAGAGTAGGTAGGTTTAATATTCAAGCTTATGCTTATTTCTTGGTTCCAAAATTTTCTTCTATATCTAGTGAGGCTAAAAAAAGATTGAAGCTTTTAGAGGAGTTTTCTCATTTAGGTGCAGGTTTTGAGATCGCTATGAGTGATTTGGAGTTAAGAGGAGCGGGCAACCTCTTAGGTGTCCAACAACACGGGTTTGTTTGGATGATTGGGTTTGATCTTTACTGCCGTCTTCTTAAAAAAGAGATAGAATATTTAAAAGAAGCATTCAAGATTGAAATAGGAGGTTAAGGTTGAAAAGAAAGATTAAATTAGTATGGATAGTAATCTTCGCTGTAAATTTCCTTTTTCTGGATAAGTGTTTAGCAATAGAAGCGGAATCAGTAAGTAGAATAATTGCTAATGTCAATGGAGAGGTAATCACCTCCAAAGACTTAGATAATTATTGTAATTTTTTAAAGTATAAAAATCCAGAAATTGAGATTAACGAGGAGTTCAAAAAAAATCTACTCCAGAGACTTATCGAGGATAAATTGATAATCTCTCAGGCTAGGAGAGAAAAAATTGAGGTTCCTTCCAGTTGGATAAAAGATCGAATGCAGGCATTTATCTCCTCTTATCCATCCTATGAGGCTTTTCAAGCTTCTTTAATAAAAGAAGGATTAACTATTACTGCTTTAAAGGAAAAGTTGAAAGAGCAATATTTAACTCAAAAAATTATTGATGAATATGTGCGTTCAAAAATAAGCATTTCTCCCCAGGAGATAACTGATTTTTATAACAGTAATAAGGAAATTTTTAGAGAGCCTAAAAAGTACATAATTTGGATGGCAAAGGTGGATAGTGAGGAAAAAGCGGAGGAATTAAATAATAAACTAAAAGCTGAGGGGATAAATTCTTTGGATAAGGAGAGTTATGGATTAGTGAGATTAGAAGTTGAAGAGAAGAGTTTGAAGGAGGAAGTGAGAGCAGTGGTTACCACTTTAAAAGAAGGGGAGTCAAAAATACAAAAGTCCTCCGATTTTTATTATCTGATATATCTAGAGAAGGTATTTCCTTCTAAGATAGTTCCCTTAGAAAAAGCTAAAGAGGAGATACATTCCTATCTCTGGGAAAAAAAATTTAAAGAGGAGTTTACTAGATGGATAAATAAGTTAAAAGAGAAAGCATTAATAAAAATCTATGATTAAAAAGGTAGTGATTACTATTGGGGATCCTGCAGGGTGTGGTCCGATTATAACATTGAAAGCTATAGAAAATATAGGGAGGAAGGATTTAACATTTATCGTTGTAGGTGATAGAAAAGTCCTGGAAGAAATTCCTACATTCAGGCGGATTAGAAAGAAAATAGAGCTGATAGACTTAAACACTAAAGGTATTTCTAAGCTTAAGAAAGGAAGAGTAACTAAACTAGGAGGAATTGCTTCCATTTCCTATCTTAATAAAGCCTTAGAAATTGTTACTAAGAGAAAAATTCCCTCTTTAGTCACTGCACCATTATCTAAAGAAGCAGTAAGATTATCTTTTCCCAACTTTTTGGGTCATACCGAATATTTAGCCAATTACTTCGGGATAAAGAGATTTGCTATGATGATGGTATCCAGAAATTTTAAAGTAGTTCTTTTCACTCGTCATATAGATTTTAAGGAGGTGCCTCTACAGATTAAGAAAAAAGAATTGGTAGAGCATTTTCATCTCATTTACTCTTTCTTAAAAGAAAGATTTAAGGTTGATACTCCTAAGATAGGAGTATGTAGCCTAAATCCCCATGCAGGGATAGATACTTACTTAGGGGAGGAAGAGAAAGTAATAAAGGAAGCAATAGATAGTTCTTTGCTACCCTTAAGAGGGCCGTACCCTGCTGATACAATCTTTATACCTACAAATATGAAGAAATTTCACTGTATAATAGCCCTTTACCATGATCAGGGAATGATACCCTTTAAGCTCCTCTCTTTTAAGGAGGGAGTGAATTTGACAGTCGGTCTTCCCATAATAAGGACTTCTCCCGCCCATGGCGTGGCATTTGATCGGGTAAGAGAAGGTAAATATCTTGTTTTTTCGTCTATGGTGGAAGCAATGCGCTTGGGAGCTTTCTTAAGTTACTCTTCTTAAATATCCTTTTATGAAATTCAGTAAGGAGTTAGGGCAAATATTTTTAAGAGATAGAAGATATGTAAAGAAAATAATAAGTTCTATGGATATAGAAGGGAAGGAGGTCTTGGAGATAGGAGCAGGTAAAGGAGAGTTAACTCAATATTTACTGAAGAAGGTAAAAAAAATATGGTGTGTTGAGTTTGATTCTCGATTAGTAGAAATTCTTAATAAAAGATTCTCATCTTTTTCTAATCTAGAAATTATAAACGAGGATATTTTAAAGGTAGATTTAAGTTCCTTTGGAGGAGAGTTGATAGTGTTTGGGAATATTCCCTACTATATAAGTAATAAGTTTATAAGATACATTGTGAGCCAAAGAAAGTGGATTAAAGAAGTATACGCTTCTTTTCAAAAAGAATTTGCAGAGAAACTCACCGCTCATCCCAGAGAAAAAGCTTATAGTTTCTTGACTTGCTATATACAATATTTCGCTATACCTGAGATTATCTTCCATATCCCTAAACAGGCTTATTGGCCTCAGCCGAGAGTAGATTCTTCCTTTGTGAGGATAAAGTTTTTGCCAGCTCCTCCTCATCCTGTTAGGAACGAGAAGAAGTTGTTTAAAGTTATAAAAGTTGCCTTTCAGGGAAGGCGGAAGAAGATTATAAATTCCTTATCTTCTCTTTATTCTAAAGGGAAGATAAAGGAAGTATTAGAAGGTGTAGGAATAAGCGAAGAACAAAGACCAGATTCTCTATCATTGGAGGATTATTGTAAAATTGCTGATTATTTAGCTTAGTTGATTTATGAGTTGACACCTATGTGGGAGGGTGGTAGAATTCTTTCTGTCCTAAAAGGAGGTAAAGATGAAAAAAAATACAAGAAAGAAAAAAATATCTTCTACTTCTACAAAGAAAAAAAGGACAGTTACCCAGAGAGTAAAAACTCGAGTTAGGACCTTAAAGAGAAAGATCGAAAGGATTAGAAAGAGAAGAACCTCTTCCCTCTATAAGAAAAAAGAAAAATTACCCAAGTTAAAAACTCCTCTTCCTACCCCACAAGAAAGAATTAGCGCAGATAAGGAGAAAGTAGAAGTCTCTAAATTCGTGAGACTTAAAGAACCTCAACTTGTTTCTCAAGAGATAGGAGAAGTTAGTTTACCTCAAAAATATTACGATAATAGGATTACTCTCTTGCCCAGAGATCCTTGGTGGCTACATACCTATTGGGATATTAGTGAGACGAAAATTAGTGAAGTTGTTTCCTCTATACCTATATACGAGAGAGGAAATCTAAGATGGATTTTAAGAGTTTATGACGTTACAGGGGTAAAAGATTTTAGAGGAGACAATGCAAATTCTTTTTTTGATATCGATATTCATTTTGAGGCGGGTAACTGGTATATAAATGTAGATAGACCAGAAAGGGAGTGGTGTGTAGAGATTGGATTTAAGAATCCTTATGGTAAGTTTTTCCCTTTAGTGCGTTCAAATATAATTAAAACTCCTTGCTTTGGGGTTTCTAGCATGGTAGATGAGGAATGGATTCTGGGCGAGGAGGATTATTATAAGATTTTGGGGATTTATGACTTAGGTAAAAGTTCTCTAGAGAGACGAAGGAAGTTAGAAGAGATTATAAAATACCAGATTTCTAGTGGAGCATTTTCTGGAGGGATAAGCAGTCTCTTTTCTTTTGCGAAGAAGGAGGAGGCACGGAAATTTTTCTTAGAGGTATGGACGGAGCTTATTATTTACGGAAGAACTCATCCTAAAGCTACAGTAGATGTAGAAAAGAGACGTGTTAACTTAAGAAGCGATGGAACATTCTCTTTAAGATATGCCTTACCGGAAGGGAACTTTGAGTTTAAGATAGTGGCTACTTCGCCTGATAAAAAAGAGACAATAAAGCTTACCCCTACTATTAAGAGAGGTACAAAGTGATATGGAGAAAGGATATTTGGCGCTAATCTTACATGCCCACCTTCCTTTTGTACGTCATCCAGAGTATGAAGAGTTTTTAGAGGAACGTTGGTTTTTTGAAGCATTGACTGAGACTTATATTCCTCTCTTAGAGATTTTCGAGAGGCTGGATAATGACAGAGTAGATTTTTCTCTCACCCTTAATCTTTCGCCTACTCTATGTAGTATGATGGACGACCAACTTCTTAAGGAAAGGTATGTTAGATACTTAGATAAAATGATCGAACTCTGTGAGAAAGAGATAGAGCGTACAAGATTTTCTCCTTCTTTCCATAAGTTGGCACTGATGTATTATTATCGCTTCAGAAGAACAAAAGATAAATTCTGCTACCATTACAATCAGAATCTTTTGAGAGAATTCAAAAAATACCAGGACAAAGGATTTTTGGAGATAATAACCTGTGCAGGTACGCATGGTTTTTTACCTCTTCTTATAAGTAAAGAGGCAATAAAAGCGCAAATTCAGGTAGGAGTAAGTTCTTATATTAAATACTTTTCTTCCCATCCTAAGGGGATGTGGCTTCCCGAATGTGGTTACTTTGAGGGATTAGATAAGTTTCTAAAAGATGTGGGGTTGAAGTATTTTATCTTAGAGACTCACGGAGTACTTTTTTCTAGGCCACGTCCTAAGTTTGGAGTTTATTCCTCTTATTATACCAAGAGAAGGATAGCAGTCTTTGGTAGAGATCCTGAGTCTTCTAAGAGCGTTTGGTCTTCAATCGAAGGCTATCCTGGAGATTACAATTATCGGGAGTACTATCGAGATATTGGCTTTGATTTAGATTATGATTATATAAAGCCTTATATATCCCCCTCTGGAGCAAGAATATTTACAGGGATAAAGTATTATAAGATCACCGGTCCTACCCCTTATAAACAACCTTACCTCCCTGAGGAGGCAAAGAAGAAAGCTGCTGAGCATGCAGGAAACTTTATGTTTAATAGAGAGAAGCAAGCAGAGTATCTTTTCGGAGTATTAAGGAGAAAGCCTATTATAGTAGCTCCTTATGATGCAGAATTGTTTGGTCACTGGTGGTTTGAGGGAATAGATTGGCTCGAGTTTCTAATAAGAAAGATAAGATATGATCAGGAGAATATAAAACTTATTACTCCCTCCCGTTACCTTAAACTCTATCCTAAAAATCAAGTGATAAATCCTGCTCCCTCCAGCTGGGGATGGAAGGGTTACTATGAGGTTTGGCTCAATGGTTCAAATGATTGGATTTATCCTCACCTTCATCGTGCTCAAGAAGCAATGGTCAAGTTAGCTAATAGGTATAAAAATAGTGATGGCCTAAAGAGACGGATTCTTAATCAGATGGCTAGGGAAGTTCTCTTAGCCCAGTCTAGTGATTGGGCATTTATGATGAAAACAAACACTTTTAGTGAGTATGCTAGAAAAAGGATAGTTGTCCATCTTGAGCGTTTTCATCTCTTAAAAAATTATTTAGAAAAAAACTTCTATAATTTTGAAGTCCTTGAGGATATAGAGAGAAAAGATAACCTCTTTCCCGATATAGAATTTTCCATATTCCAATCCTGAAGATGAAAACTCCTACGGAAGTTCTATTCTTATGGCATATGCACCAGCCTTTCTATAAGCTTCCCTTCCATCGGGATTATTACTTAGGATGGGTACGTTTACATTGTGTGAAGGATTACTATTCTATGGTAAAGATGCTCTATAAATTTGATAAAGTAAAGGTAACTTTTAACTTTAGTGGTGCACTTTTGGCTCAAATACTCGACTACGCTCATAATAAGGCTAAGGATTACTATCTTACCCTTACTCTAAAGGATCCTAAGAGTTTAACCAAGAGAGAAAGAGAATTTATTCTGGATAGATTTTTCTCCGTAAACTTTGAAAGAATAATAAAACCTCACAGACGCTATCTTCAACTTTATCAGAAGAAGATTTCTAAGAGGAAATTTTTACCTCAAGATATATTAGACTTGCAAGTTCTTTTTAACTTAGCGTGGTTTTCACCATATAGTTTCAAAGAGGACAAAGGTCTAAGGGAACTGAAGAAAAAAGAAAAAAATTATACTCAAATAGATAAACGTTATATCATAGAGAAGCAATATCAAATAATATCTGTTACTTTACCTCTCTATAATCGGCTACTTAGAGACAAAAGGATTGAAATTTCTGTTTCTCCTTTTTACCATCCTATTCTTCCCTTAGTATATGATACCGAAATCCTAAAAGAATTCCCTCACCTTAAAAAACCTGTTTTGAGATTTTCTCATCCTGAGGATTGTCGGTATCAGCTTCGTCGTTCCAAAGAAATCTTTAAAAAAATTTTTAAGAAAGAAGTGGAGGGGAGTTGGCCTTCCGAAGGTAGTATTTCTGAAGAGGTAGTAAATATATATAAAGAGGAAGACTTTAGTTGGATTGCTTTAGATGAAGGAATTCTTTTTAAGAGTTTAACTACCGAGTACGTATCCTACGATTTGATAAAAAATCAGAGACATCTTATCTATAAACCCTATCAGTTCTCTGGTGTAAATATCTTCTTTAGGGATAGGAACTTATCCGATGCTATAAGTTTTATCTATCAAGGATGGGAGGATCCAGTTTTTGCGGGTTATGACTTATTAGAGCATTTCAAGCGAATTCACTATTATACCCAAGGGATGTTAAAGAACCGAGTAATTACTATCACAATGGATGGAGAGAACGCTTGGGAGTACTATCCTAACAACGGAGTGGATTTTTTAGAGACTGTATACTCTGCGCTAGAGAAGAGTCACATTCTTACTACTACCTTACCCAGCGAGTTTCTTAAGAAGGTGTATCCTAAAAGGTTGGAGAGGCTTAGCCCGGGATCATGGATCAACGCGGATTTTGGAGTTTGGGTTGGTTCTAAGGAGAATAATCTGAATTGGTACATTCTAAGAAGAGTGAGGGATTTAATAGAGAAAAGTAAAGACAAAGTTAAGAATCCTGATAAACTAAGAGAATACTTTTATATTCTAGAAAGTAGCGATTGGAATTGGTGGAATACTTTTCGTGAGCCAACAGGAGATTTTAAAAAGTTGTTTACTTCCTATGTTAAGGAGATTTTTCGAATGTTAAAGAAGAAGCCTCCCAGCTACATTAAGTAAAATGGGTAAGACTTACTTTCTCTTTGGTGTACATAATCATCAGCCCGTAGGTAACTTTCCTCACATCTTTGAAGAAGCTTATCAGAAATGTTATCTTCCCTTCCTTACTCTCTTGGAGGCCTATCCTAAAGTAAAATGTAATTTTCATATAAGTGGACCTCTCTATGATTGGATCTTGGATAATCACAGAGAGTATATTTCTAAGCTAAGGATGTTGGTAGATAGAGGGCAAATAGAGATCATAAGTGGGGCTTACTATGAACCTATTCTTCCTTTGATAGCTGACGAAGATAAACTCTCTCAGATAAAATTTATGAATGGATTTATTAAAGAGAAGTTTTCTGTTACTCCTAAGGGGATTTGGGTAGCAGAAAGGGTTTGGGAACCTTATTTGGCACGAATAATAAATTTGGCTAATCTAAAGTATACCTTTTTGGACGATACGCATTTTCGTTACGCAGGTTTAAGTCGGAAAGAATTTACAGGGTATTATCTCACGGAAGATAACTATCTCCCTATTTATATTTTTCCCATAAGCAAGTCTTTAAGGTATAAGATTCCCTTCTCTCTAGCAGATGAAGCTATAGATCTTCTTAAGAGTTTTTCAGCAAGAGGGGATATTCTTGTGACTCTCTTCGACGACGGAGAAAAGTTTGGCCTGTGGCCTTATACCTTTGATTGGGTTTATGGTAAAGAATGGCTTAGACAGTTCTTTGAGTTACTTACACAAAGCATAGACAAGATAGAGACTATCACAGCCTCTGAAGCTTTAGAGCAGTTTCAACCCCAAGAGATAGTTTACTTACCTTGTGCCTCCTATCAAGAGATGGGAGAATGGGTCCTTGAACCAGAAACTTTCTCCATCTATCAAGATTTACAGAATTTCCTTAAGAAATCGCCTCATCATCAGGCGTTTCATAATTTCGTAAGGGGAGGATTTTTTAGAAATTTTTATACTAAGTATCCTCGTCTGAATTATATGCATAAACGGATGCTTTCCTTGAGCAAGAAAATTAATGTTCACACAACTCCTGAGAAAAATAAGAGAGTTTTCTGTTTCTTATGGAAGGCTCAGTGTAACTGTGCCTATTGGCATGGTATCTTTGGAGGATTTTATCTTCCTCATATAAGAGATGCCGTTTATTATAATCTAATAAAGGCTGAAGAAGAATTTGATAAAAAGTATGTTAAGGTTCCTTTGATTGCAGAGGAAATGGATATAGATTTAGATGGTAATCAAGAAATAATTCTAAAGAATAGAGAATTAACTTGTATATTTACCTCTAGAGGAGGGAGTTTGATAGAATTGAGTATGCGTAGCAAAGGATTCAATTTATTGAATACTATAACTAGGAGAGAGGAATCGTACCATAGCAAAATTAAAGAAAAGAGTTTTTCTTTACCAAAACGCACTGCTACTATCCATGACATTATTCAAAGTAAAGAGAAAGATTTGGAGAGCTATTTGATTTATGATAGCTATGAAAAAGTAGGATTGGTAGATCACATATTATCTAATGATATAGATATCAGGAATTTTAAGAAAGGAAAAGGATTTACTACCTTAGGGAATCAGCTCTATGATCTCAACGTTAAGAAGAGGGAGGAGAAGATAGATATTTGTTTTTCTTCTCCCGATAAGAAATTTACGAAAATAGTTTCTTTTAGTAAGGAAAGTGAATTTTTAGTTATCTACGAGTTTAAAGACGATCGCTTATGGAGGAATAATCTTTTAGGAGTAGAGTGGAATCTATTTTTTCCTTCATGGCAAGATATAAAGATTAACGGTCAAGAATTTAATTTGGGAGAGATAGGATTGACAGAAAAAACTTCTTTATTGATTTCTGATTTTTACAAAAGAATAACAGTTGAATTTACGTTTGATAAGGCGGATTTATTTATTCTCCCGGTTTATTCGGTTTCCTCTTCCGAGTCAGGATTTGAGAAGGTTTTTCAGCAATTATGCCTTCTATTTATTAGAAAGATAGAAAATGATAGATTTCACTTGGCTTGTTTTCTAAAAAAGGAGGAATAAGATGGCAAAAGCTAATTTTCCAAAGGAGAAAAGTAAAAGAGAGAATTTCAAAAGAAGGTCTTCAAGGAAGCTTCCTCTTTCCTCTTTAACTTTAGAGAAACTCTCCAAATGGATAAGAGAAAGAGCTTACTATCTTTGGGAAGAGGAAGGAAGACCTCAAGGTAAAGATCTAGATATTTGGGTTAAAGCAGAAAGAGAGGTTTTCTCTCAATTAATAAAAAAATAAGAAGCTATTTTTCAAGATAAGGAAGATAGTGTATAATTTTATATTGAGAAAGGGTAAGTAACAAGGAGGAGGGATGAGAAAAGATTATCCATTGGGAGGGGATATTTTTCTTGCTACTGCTTTTGTGCTGTTTGTATCTGCTATCTTTTTTCGTCTTCTAGGGATATTTCATCTATTCTTAGGCATCACTATATATGGGTTTCTGAGAGTTGCAGAAATGTGTTTACTTTTTAGTATCGCCATAAGTTTAGTAGATATCAGCCGTAAGATTAAATAGGTTCAATTTCATTCCTCAAATTATCTTTCCTTGAGGAGGGGTGCGAGAGTTTGGCTTAATCGGCACGACTGGAAATCGTGTATCCTGCCAAAAGCGGGATCGAGGGTTCAAATCCCTCCCCCTCCGGTTATACTTAGAATTAGAAAACTCTCAGGTTAAATAAAGGAGGGCTGAGATTAGATTGATAAGCTATTTTGGACCCAACAAGAAAAAGACTCCGACTTCGTGGGAGGTTGGGTTCAAATCTCTATTCCATTGGTTATATTTAAAATTAAAAAGCTTTCAGATTAAATAGATGATGGTAGATATTAGATTGCTAAGCTATTTTGGACCCAACAAGAAAAAGACTCCGACTTCGTGGGAGGTTGGGTTCAAATCTCTATTCCATTGGTTATATTTAAAATTAAAAAGCTTTCAGATTAAATAGATGATGGTAGATATTAG
>Ga0190286_1000092_pt1 | contig 47168 bp, 39 predicted proteins | sample 48691834_MG_FD_183241 | JGI IMG/M metagenome (GOLD analysis project Ga0190286, IMG submission 183241) | Hydrothermal vent microbial mat bacterial communities from Southern Trench, Guaymas Basin, Mexico - 4869-18-3-4_MG | ecosystem: Environmental > Aquatic > Marine > Hydrothermal vents >... | reverse complement strand
AGCTGGGACCGTAAGCGGTCTGATCTCTCGAGCTTGCAGGCTTCCCTCTAAATACTTCTCAACAGCTTCCTTCACCCTGATACCGTATGCACCAGCTATTGCCCTTATTCCCATGTAAGATAGGGCTGTAAGTGCATTAGGCCCAAAACTGCCAGCAATTACTACTTTCGATCCTGTAGAAGCAATGAGCTGAGCTGCTTGTATTCCTGCTCCGAAGGGTGCTATTCTTGATGGATTATTGAGGGTAGTAACTTCTCGGATGCTTCCATCCTCAACTTCCACTATGGTGAAGCTATTGCATCTAGCAAAAACTGGAGACACATAGTCATCCAAGCCCCCAAGCCATTGGCTAGCTATCGCTATTTTCTCAACCATTCGCATCACCAAACGAAATAACCGTAAGGTCGATAAACTAAGGGCCAAGGAGCCCTATATACCGCATATACTGGGTAAAATAAGTAATAGCAAGGGGGAACGCCCCAATAGAAGGGTCCTCCGCGCCAACCCCTAAATGGTCTAAACCACCTTCCCCATCTCATATTACTCACCTCCAAGCTGCTTTAATCTCTCTTCTATATATCTAAGCTCCTCCTCTAACATCTTCTTCTCGGTTTCAAGCAGATATCTCTCGGGTACTGGTGTCATCCATGGGAAAAATCCAGGGAAGGCTAAACCTGCCAGTTGCCAAGCATGAACGATTTGCCCGGTTGGAGTGAGATAAAATGCGTTCGGTCCAAATCCACACCTGCAGGGTCCTATGTAGATGTACCCTCTGCTCGCTAAGGGAAGTGCAATAGGTGGGTAGTACCAACCCCTTCCAACCCACCCTCCTCTTATCCATCCCATATTCATCACCATTTATGAGATTATGCTAACAAATATTTAAGGTTGGTTCTCAACCTTAAATATACGATGGTGCAAAGTTTCAACCTACGTAAGCGTAATAAATTCCTCTTTCGCTTCTTATTCCTCTGACTATTCCATCCTTAATCATAGATTCTATAATTGTTTCAATTTCTCTTTGTTCTGCTCCTAATGCAATGGAGATATCAACTGCTCGACATGGTCTCCTCTCCAATAAGGCAACTATGTCGGCTCTTAGCTCCTCTATAGGCCTTCTCTCTCTTTTTATCGATTTTAATGGTGCTCTTCTCTCATCAACCCTCAAAATCTCTGATTCTGGAGCCACTTCTTTAATTCTCCTCTCCACTACACTTAATACGGTGGAGTTTACGGGTCTAATGTGCTTCTCCATTACAGGCCTAGTTGGGGTATTTAGCTGAATCTGATCTGGTTGGATTTCAGCAATGCCGTTAATTAATAAATCCAATGCTTTTCCCTTGAAATTAACTCTGAAATTAGGCTTGATACTATCAATTAGCATGATCTGAAGTGCGAGTATTCCCTTGTAACTAGCTTTGAACTCCCTAATGCTCTCTATGATTTCCTTTATGCTAGGGATGCCAGCAACAGGTCTATTTATATCCTCAAAAGTCTGTTGATCCCCCGCATCTAGCTTCAGTGATACCAGGTCTGCATTTGATAGTGCTTCTTTTACTTCATCTAAGTATAACAGGGATGAATTCGTTAGAACAGCAACTGGCTTGAAGGGAACCATCTTTTTTACAGCAGAGATCATTTTTCCAAGATTTGGATTGAGAGTAGGTTCTCCTGTTCCTGAAAAAGTGATGAAATCTATTGAATCGACACCTATCCTCTCTATCTTACGTTCTAACTGGATAATCATTTCTTCAACTCCAATGGCTGGATCTAGTTCTTTCGGAGTAGATATCCTTCTGATGGTTTTACCAAGCTGACAGTATACACATTCAAGAGTACAGGCCTTGGGTAGAAGAGTTGCATCTATTCCAAGGCTTCTTCCCAGCCTCCATGAAGGAACTGGACCATATACTATGCTAGCCATCTTCCCTTAGACTAGGATCTAAAAATATAATAATGTGCATTATCTAATTTATAGAAGTGGCATGAGTAAGTGTTCAAAGAGAGCAATAGAGGATTATCTAAAGACGCTTTTTGAAAAAGGAGGGGACAGTAGATACATTAGAACTACAGAAGTAGCTACAAGACTAAACATAAAGCCGCCATCTGTCACAGAGATGTTTAGAAGACTTCAAGAGCTGGATCTGGTTGATTATAAGCCAGGAGTTGGAGCTATGTTAAAGACAAAAGGTTTCAGAAAAGCCTTGCAGATAAAGCAAAGGAGCTCGTTGATACAGAGATTTTTAGAGGAGATTTTTGGTCTTTCGGAAAAAGAAGCTAGACTTGAAGCATGCAAATTGGAACATGTAGTATCTGATAAAGTTATAGCGGCTATGGAGCGAATGTTGTCAACTAAGCGAGCCGTGGAAATCATTAGTGAAAAATAGGAATCCTTAAATATTTGTTAGCATAATCTCATAAATGGTGATGAATATGGGATACAGATGGAGAAGAATGTATTACGCTACAGGCTTACCTGGATGGGTGAGATTTGGTTACTCACCAGGTTGGCTTGGTAGGTCTCCAGGAGGGCTTCCTCCTATCTTTCAGTATGGCATTGTCCCACCAGTAGCCCCGACAACGCCTTTACCTTATCAGCAAGTACCTGCTCCAGTACCTCCTATGACTACACCTGCTCCAGTGCCTCCCACGACTACAATGCCACCTACGGTAGCTATGAGCAAAGAGGACCAGATAAGATATCTCAAACAACAAAGGGATATCCTCAAGAAACAACTCGAAGATTTAGATAGAAGGTTGGCAGAGCTAGAGACAAAATAATCCAGCTTCTTTCTCATTAAGATGACTAACCTTGGAAATTTTCCCAGGGTTTTTTGGGTTATAAGTGTCACTATTTCTCTCTGCTTTAAAGAATCTTAGGGATCAGGAAGCAAGTACAGATGCAGATTTTAGTACCGCGTCATGGATCTATTTCCATAACGCTTCCCGTATAAGCATCTAGGTAGGCCTGAGGAAAACGCTCTTCAAAGAAGCTCTTTGCAACTTTTCCAGAACAGTGTAACGGGGCTATAAGCTGAAGATTCAAATCCTTAAAGACCCTAGCTATCTGTCCTAACCTCATCTCACTTGCTCCTATGAGATGAAAACCTCCTATAACCCCATATATCTTTTGTGAGAAAACAGTAGCATTTAACAGCATCCTCTCAACTCCTGGATGAGCACAACCAACTAGAAGGACTATACCCTTCCCCTGTAGGTTTAGAACAAGGCCATGCTCAGCTAAAGATCCACTCTTAAGGGGACCAGTGCTTGCAATTCCTTTAGAGATTTGTAAAGGACCCTCCACTTCAATAACATTGAAACCAAGTTTCTCCATCCATCTTTGAGCAGAAGAACTCATGCCCGATGGGACATATACAGTTACGCCCGGAGCTACCTTCGCAACATATGGGAGTCCTCCAATGTGATCCCTATGTTCATGGGAAATGAAAGCAAAGGATATATTGCTTAGATCGATTCCTAGAATCTTGCAATTGTTCTCCAATACTTCTGGGCTAGGACCAGCGTCAAACAAGAAGGAGACGTTTTCAGTCTTTACGTAGAGAGAAATCCCCCATGCAGCCTTTAATTTCGTATTAGATTTGCTCGGCTCATTATCTACTAGAACGACTATTCGCACACTGCTGAGTTCCCCCAATTTTTGATGGCTGAGGTTGCTTGGTTGAGAAGGAACTAAATTAGGTCTTCATTTGGCGCGATTCCAAAAAATCTTAGGTAAAATAATCAGAAACAGGAGAATTAGAATTACGAGCAAAGCAATCATCTTGAGACAGTTAGACAAGGAACTATCCCTTCCTAAATTATGCTCGATTTTTATCTTTAGCATTTCTCATAAAGCATAAAGAGTTAGCTTGTACTAGATATCCTTTTAAACTGTAAGATATCCTAGTCAGAGCAGTGAACTGGATGAAAATAGCCGTTTCTAGTACAGATGAACGAGGACTGGATTCAGAAGTTAGTTCTCATTTCAGCAGAACTCCCCTCTATACTTTAGTTAAAAATAGAGGATGGGGAAATAAGAGAAGTGGAGGTCATCAAGAATCCTTTAATGGAGTATTCTCCAGGTGATGTCCCTGCATTTCTAAAATAAAAAGGGGTTAACGTGATACTTGCCTATAGTGTGGGGAGGAGAGTGCGTACATTCTTTGATTCATTAGGAATTGAAGTAATAACTGGAGTTCAAGGAAATGTCAGAGAGGTAGTCAGAGCCTATCTTAAAGGATCTCTTTCCTCGGACGAATCTTGGATGGAATTAGAGGAGTTCAGGCATAGGCATCGATGGTGAATCAAAAGAAGGTTATGGCTAAGATTAACGGAACTAAAAATCAGAAGTATATCCTCTAACTTTTTATCATAAAGCAGGAGAATGTACACAGGTAACATGAAAGCTTCCTTTGTTTTCGGTCCTAAAGATGTAAGGACGATAGAGACCACCGATCCTTCAATAGAGAAACCAGATGATGTTATTATAAGGATACAAGCTTGTGGAGTTTGCCCATTTGACATAAGGATATATGAGGGGTTATTCCTACCATATACGCCTTGCCCAATAGGGCACGAAATTTCTGGCATCGTGGTCGAGGTGGGTGAGCATGTTCAATCCCTAAAAGCCGGTGATAAAGTAGCTGTTGACGCTATTTGGAGGTGCAATTCCTGCTACTACTGCAGGAGAGGGGCTGACAATCTTTGTGAGAGGAGAAAAGGCCCTCTTCCTAATGGTTTCGCTGAATACTTTAAGATGCCGGAGAAGTACATGCACAAGCTTCCTGATTCAGTTGCTCTCGATGAAGCTGCCCTATGCGAGCCCTTGGCTTGTTGCATAAACGCTATAGAAAAAATATATGATATTCAGCTTGGAGATTCTGTTCTCGTTATAGGTTCAGGACCAATAGGTCTGATGTTCGTTCAGCTACTTAACAACATGGGAGTTCGAGCAATAGTAAGCGAGCCTCTTGAATTTAGGAGGGAGAAGGCCTTAGAGCTTGGAGCTGGAGAAGCCATAGACCCGACCAAAGTAGATATTGTAGAAAAGGTGAAAAGCCTTACCGATGGAAAAGGTGCAAACGCTGTAATAATGACTTATTTGGGAGAGTCTGTCTTTCATCAGGCCTTAAATGCTTCAGCAAAAAGAGGAACAATAGTTTTCTTTGCTGCTGCCTATCCCCCAATCAAACTGTCCTTCGATCCAAACATAATACACCACAAAGAGATAGCACTTGTGGGAATCGAGGGAAGAACAGCGAACCATTTTGCTCAAGCAGTTAGACTTCTTTCTGCAGGAAAGATGAAACTAAATAAGATAATATCCCACAGATTCCCTCTAGACCAGATAAAGGAGGCTATAGAGACTGCAAAATCAAGAAACGGCCTGAAAGTGATTGTAGAGCCGTGGGGGAAATAAGTTGAGAGGCTGGAGGCTAGGATTCGGGCAAGGCGCTCTGTGGAATCTTAGTGTAGAAGACGCAATCTCTATGCTCTCGAAGATGGGTTATGAGGTATTTGAACTGTGGATGGATCACCCCTCCATGTTCCCGTACTTGGATGGAAAGAGAAAACCCTCAGAAATCTTGAGTTTGCTAAAGAAAAACGGATTAAATTGCACAATTCACGCTCCCTGCCATGACATGAACATAGCTGGTCTTAATCCGTGGATAAGACGTGAGTCCAAACTTCTGCTAATGAAAAGCGTTTATTTGGCTGCTGAGTTGGAAGCCGAGCTTATTGTCATACACCCAGGGAGAAGGACAAGCCTTAGAATTCCAGATCATGTTTACATTGAGAAGGCAATAGAATCACTCAAGGAAGTTTGTCAAGAAGCCAAGGAACTCGGGATAAGAATTGGTCTGGAGAACATGGATTCCAGACCAGATCAGTTTGCTACAACTCCAGAAGTAGTATTAGAACTGGTAAATGCAATAAACTTGCAGAATGTTGGCATCACATTTGATGCTGCACACGCTAACACTTGTTCAGATCCTGTCAATTTCCTCTATCAAGTAATTGATAGGGTGATACATGTGCATCTAAGCGACAATACAGGTCCTAATTCGGAACTATTTCACCTCCCTTTGGGAGAAGGGAACTTGGACTTGGTAGGCATTCTTCGACTTCTAATAGAACACAAATATGATGGGATCTTGATATTTGAAAGTGGAGCCCAAGATCCCATGGAGGGTCTTATAAGGAATCTAGAAATCATTGAGAAGGCAGAAAACGCCGCTAGAAAATATGTTCATTCCTAGTCGCTTTGACTACATGTAAGCTCATAAATTAGAGGAGAACATGTCTATAGACTCTAGATTCCATTATAACTTCCTAAACTGATGCGGAAGCTATAAATGGTTAGCGCACTAAATCTATTGTTACCGCTTGATAAACACAATTTCTCATCTACTGTGCTGTCCATCCGCCGTCAATAACAAGGACAGATCCAGTCATGTAGCTTGATTCTTCAGAGGCTAGGAAGAGGATGGCACGTGCAATCTCCTCGGGTTTAGCTACTCTCTTAATTGGTATCTTTAATTCCGCCGCTCTACGTTCTTCAGGAGTTTTTTGAGCCATAATTCTTTGCCTCATTGGAGTTTCAACGGATCCTGGGCAGATACAATTTACTCGAATGTTGTGATCAGCAAAATCCAAGGCTAGCGCTTTAGTTAGGGCTATGAGACCTCCTTTGGAGGCACAGTACGCGACTTCTCCTTTCCCTCCCACGAGCCCTAGGACAGAGGCTACGTTCACTATGACCCCTCCACCGCCCTTTATCATCTCAGGTATGGCATATTTGCTGCAGAGGAAAGCTCCTTTTAGATTAACATCTAGCACACGATCCCATTCAGCTACTGTTATATCAAGCACAGTTCCGCGGGACGGTATGCCTGCATTATTAACTAATAGATCTATTCTTCCGTACCCTTCAATGGTCTTTTTAATGAGATAAGCCACGTCTTCTGCCTTAGAAACATCAGCTCTTATGAACATAGCTTCTCCCCCTTTCTCGGTTATTTCCTTACATACTTCAGCCCCGCTCTCTGCAATATCACATATCACCACTTTAGCCCCCTCCTCAGCAAAGAGCAAAGCTGTTGCCCTACCTATACCTGACCCAGCTCCTGTTATGATAGCAACCTTACCACTTAAGCGGAGACCACTAGCGCTCATAGGATGTCCATCACCTCCTCCACAGCAGACACTATCTTTTTCACGCTTGGAATCATCGAGTCCTCTAACTCTGGGCTATAAGGCATTGGATAGAAAGGCGTCGTTACTCTCTTCACAGGAGATAATAGGCTGTCAAAAGGTCCCTCAGCTACTATGGCAGCCACCTCACTTGATATGCTGCAAGGTGCCCAGTCCTCCTCTACGATTACCAATCGACCTGTGTGCTTAACAGAATTGACAATAGTCTCTCTATCTATAGGAGAGATTGTTCTCAGATCTATTACTTCGATACTAATCCCTCTCTCATCTAAATTCTTAGCAGCTTCTAGAGCTCTATTAACCATGAGTCCAGATGCCACTACTGTGGCATCTGAACCCTTTCTAACAACCTTTGCCTTACCAATAGGGGTATAGTACTCGCCCATCGGAACAGGGCCCAAGACTCCATAGAGAAGTTTGTGTTCTAGGAAAATAACTGGACAGTTCTCTTTGAGCGCACTCTTCAATAATCCCCTTGCATCGCATGGATTACTTGGCATCACAACTTTTAGCCCAGGTATGTGGCTGAATACCGAACTTAAGACTTGTGAATGTTGAGCAGCAGCCCTAATCCCTCCTCCACATGCTGCTCTGATAACAAGAGGTATTCTTATCTGCCCAGCATACATATAGCTGAGTTTTGCAGCCTGATTCATTATTTGATCCATGCAAGCACATGCAAAATCGACGAACATTATCTCCACAACCGGTTTTAGCCCAGCCATAGCGGCTCCTATAGCTAAACCTACGAAACCAGTCTCTGAAATTGGAGTATCTAGAACTCTCCTCTCTCCAAATTCTTCGAGCAATCCCTTAGTTACCCTAAAATCTCCTCCAAGAATCCCAATATCTTCACCCATGAGCACTATTCTCTTATCTTTCCGCATTTCCTCTCTAAGAGTAATTCTAATCGTCTCATTCATGGGCAGTTCTACAACTTCGCCAGAAGGCTCCTCTAGATCGATTGGAATCTCCTCTCTCTCAGGATATAGATGGTTAAAAGCGATTTCGACAGAGGGTTTGGGTGCAGCCTTTGCCTTCTCTACAGCATCTTTTACTCTCGCCTTAATATCCTCCTTAAGGGATGCAATCTCCACTTCAGTTAAGTATCCTGATTCAATGAGCAACTTCTCCACTCTTTTGATAGGATCTCTCTTCATCTGCTCTTTTACTTCTTCCTCGTTCCTGTACAGTCTCTCAACAGCAAGAGGTTCAGCTGCATAGGAACCGCAGAATCTATAGGTCTTGCATTCTATGAGAGTTGGGCCCTCTCCATTTCTGGCTCGTTTTACTGCCTTTAAGGTTGCCTCATAAACAGCTAGAGGATCCATTCCGTCCACAACAACTCCAGGCATTCCATAGGAAGAAGCTCTCTCCGCTATGTCCTGAATTAGGGTTACCCTTGTTATTCGTGTCGAGATGGCGTAAAGGTTGTTCTCGCATACGTATATGACAGGAAGTTTCCATACTGCAGCCAGGTTAAGTCCTTCGTGAAAAGCTCCTGTATTGCTTGCTCCATCTCCAAAGAAACATGCAACAACTCCCTCTTCCCCTTTGTATTTTAGGGCGAAGGCTATGCCGGCTGCTAAAGGAATATTCGCTCCCACAACCCCATTTGTCCCCATTATTCCGTGTTTTACATCGCACAGGTGCATCGAACCACCCTTTCCCATGCAGCAACCCTCGACTCTTCCTAAGATTTCTGCGATAAGCCTGTATTCGCTCATCCCTTTAGCCAAACAATGTCCATGTCCCCTGTGCGTACTAAGTATGTAATCACCATCTTTCAAAGCAGCCATTACTCCTGCAGCTACAGCTTCTTGTCCGATGCTTAAATGAAGAAAGCCTGGGATTAGGCCTTCAATGTTTAACTCCTTTAATTTTTCCTCAATATATCTTATCAGCAACATGGTCCTATATACTTCTATTACCCTATCGGGTGATGCTCCATGGAACTGATCCAAAAAGACTACCCATCTAGAAAGGTAGAAATGCCTTATTAATATAATTAACTCCGCAATAAGGCTATAGAACTCTCAAACACCCAGTTATGGTCTCTCACTGCAATCCTCGACCGATTGACTATGTGGTTAACTTAGTAGGAGTAAATCGTGTTGGGATAGGACTAGACTTTACCGAGGTATGACAGAGTTTCGAGCGACTAGGAGAGTGTTAATCAAGATAGATGTCAGATATACACATGGCCTGAAGGGATTTGAACAATTACAGATCTCTAAATCTAACAAAAGGTTAAAGTTATTCATTTTGTAGTTGGTTCAGGTGGTGATATGTCTGAAAAAGTCTTAATCAGGCGTCTAAGAGGAATAAGTGTTAACGAGCAATCCCTCAAAGTGGTCAAGGAAATGATGAAAAAGAAGGATTCACTAGATATAGATGTTCTCGAACTTAGGAATCACGTAACAGTTATAGATACTGGAGTTAATGTGAAAGGAGGATTTAAGGCAGCAGAGTATGTGACAAGGGCTGCACTATGCGGATTTGGTGAAGCAAAAGTAATCATGGCTAAGTACGGTAGCATATATCTGCCAGCTATCGTTGCCTACACTGATCTTCCTGCTATAATCGGAATATCTTACTACGTTTGGCCCGAGGTAGTACATCCGCCTCATGTGGAAGTGAATGAGTATACTGCATGGGTATCGGGACCTGGAAAGGCCTTAAGGCAGAAGCCAGAGAAAGTATATGCCAAGCTGGACTATAAAGATGAGGGGAACGTTGCCGTGCTATTAGTCCAGCCTCGTGGCAAAGATCTCCCAGATGAAGCTGTTACAGAAAAATTAGCAAGCGCCTGTGGAGTGAGTCCAGAGAATCTCTATCTCATAGTCACACCTACAAACTCGATAGTAGGCTCCGTACAGGTCTCTGCTCGGACGATGGAAGATGGATTTTGGAGATTGACTGAGTATTACGGCATCTCCTACGATAGAATAGAAGCTATGATGACGATAACACCGATAGCCCCTGTATCACCTAGAGTATTTACAGAACCTTGCCCTTGGGCTGATGATATGATAAGGCATGGTGGTGTATTGCATGCTTGGATTAGTTCAAGAGAGGGAGAGGATCTTCAGAAGATTGTGGAGGAAACAGTTATTGAAAATAACCCAAATTCCTTCGGCAAATCATTCTATCAACTAGCAGTTGTTGAGAAGAAGTACATAGATCCAGAATATGACCTGATAAGACTTGCAAAAGAGGGTTACGGCTTCATTATGGCCGAGGTATGCTTGTATGATACTAGGACTGGAAGGATGTACAGAGCTGGGAGAGTTCACGACAACATTTTAGAAAAATTGCTTTCAAGCCCATGGTAAAAAATTGGATTCAGAATATCTGTTTATCACATCGTATTCTTACCTCTATTCTCTTCAACTATTCTTATCCAGCTCCTCTGGATTCTGACAACATCGTCTCCGATCTTTTCAGCTAATCTGCCTTCCAACATAATTCTTACCAATTCATAATGATGATTCGTATAAGAAACGCTACATAGCAATTTTCCTAAGGGATAAATATTTGTCTTTTCACGATTTTGAGGGGAAGATGAACAATATCCTAATAAAAAATGGTCTGCTCGTAACCATGAGTAAGTATGGCGTTATCTCCAATGGTGCGGTCTATATTGAAGGGAATAGGATAAGGCTAATTGGTAAGAGCAAGGAAGTTGAGGAAGAATGCTCTCCAGAAAAAGTGATAGATGCATCTGGGATGGCGGTCCTTCCGGGCCTAATAAACACACATTCCCATCTTTACCAGAGCTTTCTGAGGGGGATGGTTGACACGGCTCCTCTAGTCGATTGGTGTGAAGAGGTGCTGTACCCCTTTTGCAGGATGGCCTTAGAAGACGCTATAGGAGGAGATGATAGGCTGGTTTATTACAGCACCTTGCTCTCCTGTGTTGAAGCCCTAAAATCCGGAACTACGACCATAGTAGCTATGGAAGGAGTTATTCAGGGTCCTGCTGTGATAAGGGCCTTGAAAAATGCAGGAATAAGGGGAGTATATGCCCTGACTTTGGCTGATAAATGGATAAGAAGGGACATAATATTGCCCACTGAGTGGGCTCTTAAGAGAAGTGAGAATCTCATTAAAAAATATGGAGAGAAAGATAAGATATCTTTCATGCTAGCTCCTTCCACGCCTTTCTGCTGCTCGAGGGGCTTGCTTAAAAAGATAGTGGAGATCGCAGAAAAGCACGGAGTTGGCATTCACATTCATGTGGGTGAGACAAGATACGAAGTCGATTACATAAAGCAAAGGGCTGGCATGGGCCCTCTTGAGTATATAAATAGCTTAGGCCTATTAGATGTCCATCCATTCGTTGCTGTCCATTGTATTTGGCTTGACGATAAGGAGATCAGGATCCTAAAGGAGAAAAATGCAGGAGTATCCCATAATCCAGAGAGCAACATGAAATTAGCATCTGGAGTCGCTCCTGTCAAGAAAATGCTCAATCTTAAAATCCCAGTTGGCTTAGCAACAGATGGACCAGCTAGCAACGACAACCTGGACATGTTTGAGGAGATGAGAACGGCCGCACTCCTCCACAAAGTCTCTTCCCTTGATCCCTCGATGATCTCAGCCACTGACGTGATGATGATGGCAACTAAGTTAGGAGCCAAGGTTCTCGGTATGGACAAGGAAATAGGATCAATAGAGCCTGGAAAAAAGGCAGATATCATTCTCGTGAATCTTATGAAACCTCACATTCAGCCATTATCAGACATATTCCGAACACTAGTTTATTGTGCAAAGGGAAGCGATGTCGACACCGTAATTGTAGGTGGAAGGATTGTCATGAGTCATGGCAAGCTTCTAACAATAGATGAGGAAGAACTCCTAAGGAAGGTAATGAAGATCGCTGAGGAGAAATTAAGCAAACTCGATGAGTACAGGAAGCCTAGAGAACCTATAAAAGAATCAGATCTACAAGCTCTTTCTTAGTTAAGATTGTACTATGAACTGTAAACTAAAAATAGCCCCAGGGCTTTTCTTGACTATCCAGAAGGAGAGGGCGAAGGCTAAAAATAACTAAGGCTTAACTATTCAGGTGATAGGTTGGCGGGAAAAGAGATAAGGTTAGGGAGGATCTTTAGGGAGGATGGAAGAACTCTAATAGTAGCCATGGATCACGGCATAGCGCTTGGTCCTTTACCTGGCATAGAGAATCCTATAAGAACTATTGGAAGGGTGATAAAAGGAGGAGCAGATGCCCTCATGCTAAACCCAGGAATTCTAAGGATGGCGTCCTCAGAAGTGGCAGGTAAGGTCTCGACTATAATGAGCATTAGTAGTGGACTAGTTGATTATGAGGAAGTTGTGAAGGAGGCCATTAGACTTGGAGCGGATGCGATCAAGATTATGGTATTCACGCATGTGCCCGAAGAAGTTGAGAACATCAACTCCTTGTGCGAGTTGGCCATAATATGCGAGGAATGGGGTCTTCCACTCATGGCCGAGATGTACCCAAAGACAAAGGATAGGTATAACGCAGAGATAATTGCAAAAGTCTCACGTATAGCAGCTGAAGCTGGAGCAGACTTCGTTAAGACATTCTACACAGGAGATAAGAGATCCTTCGCTAAAGTGGTGGAATCTTGCCCAATACCGATTGTCATACTTGGCGGTCCGAAGATCGAAAGCGATGAAAAACTCTTTTCGATGGTAAAGGAAGCGCTTGATGCTGGAGCTCGAGGAATAGCATTTGGAAGGAACATTTGGCAGAGGGAGAATCCAGAAACTGTCGTTAAATCGTTAGCTAAACTCATACATGGGAAAAGTTAACAGAGTATTCTACTTTAGATCACTTCTTTAGCTTTTTTTAAAGCTATATTCGTTAGTTTCATTGCCAAATCATCCAGATTAAGACCATTTACATCCTCAACTTCTTTAAGTATCTTCCTGTCCACTGCTTGAATCCCTTTCCACGCACCAGAGATCGCTCCAGCCATAGATGCCACGGAATCAGTGTCCCCTCCTAAGTTCACCGCTAGGTGTATGGCCTTCATTGGATCTCCTCTGCTGGCGATGAAGATCCCAATAGCAGCTGGTACAGCCTCTGCGGTTTCCATACCTGTGCCTATTATATCCCGTATTTCTAGGGAAGCTTTTTCAGGATCATCTATTTTATTAGAGATACTTGCAGCAAGCTCAATTCTCTTTGATACTGATGCTGAAGGAACTGGTCTTCCAAACTTCTCTCCAATTTTAGATCCTAAAATAGCAGCTCTGACGATAGAATCCACTGTACTTCCTTCTCTCATAGCTTCAGCTATGGCCGAGGCTATTGCTGAGGCCCCTGCTAACGCAGGTTTACCTCCATGAGTAGGAAGAGATGATTCAACAGCCATCAAAGCAGCAGCCTTAAAATTGCACGCGTTTACTATGCCTACGGGAGATACCCTAATTGCCGCTCCACAAGTACTCCCCCTCCCTCCAGACTCTCTTGGGGGAACCCCCCTGACTAACTTCTTCAGAGCTTTTCTAGTGGCTGGTCCGATGTAGTCAAGGTTGAATGCCCCACTTTTTGCCCACTTTCGCAGCTCAACGGCGAAGTCTTCAGCCTTTAAATCTCCACCTGTTCTAATGATTGCATTTGCTAGGAGCAGAGTTAACTCTGTGTCGTCGGTAACCCTTCCAGGCGGAAACGAACTGTGGATGTGCCATGAAGGAGGTTTCTCGAGCCCCTCTATTACACCAAATATCTCCTTTATCTCCTCCAATGAAAGCATTTCAACTGGCATGCCCATTGCATCTCCTATCGCTAAGGCAGCGAGACTACCGAGAGCTTTCTCGTAAATGCCCTTTATAACATCCAATTTAGTTTAACCTGCCACAACTCAACCTTCTCTTAGGGACCAGGGCCCAATTTCTACCCTAGCCTTGTATAGAGCTATAAGCAAGGGGGTTCCGACAAGCGTCGCTCCAATAGCTCCGAGTAGCCTCTCAATCCAATAGATGGAAAGGACAAACGCATATACCCTGGCTGGGCCTGAATATATTCCCACATATATAGCGTTTCCAACCATGTGCTCAGCCAATAAACCGGCCAACGCGGACAGAAATATTCCTATAGGAACTTTCTTTGGATCAAGGCCTTCAATCCACTCACCAATCTTACCCCTCATGATCAGAAGGGAAGCAAACGAGGCCAGATGTAAGAAGGGAAAATACCACCTTACTGAGGCGTAAGGATCTCCAGCCCATTTAATGCTGGTAATCACATACCACATCAATATCGTAAGCCCTAATGCGCAAACTCCCTCTTTCCACTTCCTAAATGCTAACAGGCTGGCTACAAAGGCGTTAGTCATAGGGCACAAGAACGTTATTAAGCCAAAGATGGCTCCATAAGGAGCCACTATCTGCCCCAGAAAAGCCCCTATCGCTACCGCCAAAGTTCCTGCTGTCGGGCCTAACAATATCCCGACCAACGGAACGACTATCATACCAGCGCTCATCATAGAGCCAGCTCCTATAACCGGAAACATCGGTATGTAAGCGGCAGCAGTGACAACAGCTGCCGAAATCGCTATGTAAGCCACATGAACTCCCGCTATTCTACCTCTTCTTTTAACCATTCAGTCACCTATAGAGGAACCAAGCGAAAACTAATAAGTCTTACAATCTGAAAGCCCCGAATCCTTTCAAGATTCTCAAGGCAAGGCAGAGAATCGTAATAATAACGAAGAATGCGGCAAAAACATAATCTATGGATCGCATTCTTATCTCTGTTAGGTAGGTCCTACTCTCATACGCTCCAAATGCCCTTGACTCCATGGCAACCTCAAGTTGTTGACCCTTCTTAAGGGAGCCAACCATAAGAGGGACAATTAGCGGGACGTAAGCCTTTATTTTATCTTTAAAACTCCCCCTCTCCAATGCTGTAAAAGCCCTAGCCTTCTGGGCATCTATTATCTTCAGAGCATCTGACTGAAGTACTGGAACTAGGTTTAAGGCGGTTGTAGCTGCAAAGGCTATTTCATAGGGCATTCCCATCCTTATCAGGCCTATGATGAGATGCTCTAGGGAGGTGGACATCGTTATCACTGGCATTGTAAGTACGATTATGAATAGCCTCAGGACCATGGCTATTCCGTTTACAAGACCCTCAACCGTTATAGCGGTGACTCCTCCGAAGTAAGGAATCCACCTAGGGATGGAGAAGGATACGATAGCGTGTTCTCCTGGGTAGAAGAGAAGTTGAAAGAAGAAGGTAACTATCGCCACTATTGTAAGAGCCTTGAAGAAGAGCTTTAACTCTGAGAAGGGGATCTTCATGTATATCCAGAGGAAAAGGACGCTAATGAAGAGAACTCCTAGATGTAACGGATGGTTGAAGATGAAGGATAAAACGAACATGCAGGCTAGCCAGAGCATCTTCACTCTAGGATCTAACTTGTGAAAAAAAGAATCCCCGGGATAATAGTGAACAAGAGACATCTCATCCACCTGCCTTTCTCATTATTATATCACACATCTCCTCCACCGTAAGGACATTGCTAGGAATTCCATAATCGGACAACATCCTAGCTAGCTTCATTATCGGAGGGATTTCAATGTGGCTTTTCTCTAGTATCTCTGGATGGGAAAAAACTTCCCTAGTCGGACCATCTAAGAGCACCTCTCCCTGGCATAGCACAATCGTCCTTTCTGCATATTTAGTCACTATAGACATATCATGGGTTATCATCAGAATCGTCCTTCCTTCTCTCCTCAACTTGTTTACTAAGGTCATAATCTGGTTTATTGCAACCTCATCTTGCCCTGTGGTGGGCTCATCGAGCACTATGATCTTAGGATGCATCGCTAGAACCGATGCTACTGCCAATCTCTGCCTTTGCCCTCTGCTAAGGGTGAATGGATGTCTGTTTCGCATTTGCTCTAACCCTGCCATCCTTAGAGCTTCATCAACCCTGCTCTTAACCTCCTCTTCACTAAGTCCTAAGTTTCTTGGCCCAAATGCCACTTCCTCCTCTACGGTAAACGAGAAAAATTGATGATCTGGATTCTGAAAAACGAAACCAACGGTCTTAGCTAAATCCGTGATGAGGGCGTCTTTCGTATTCATACCGTCTATTATTACTTCTCCCTTCGTTGGTTTAAGGAGCCCATTGAAGTGTTTTGCGAGAGTAGTCTTCCCGGCCCCGTTCTGACCTATTATAGCAGTAAACTCCCCTTGATATACCTCTAAATTTATCCTTTTAAGGGCTACAGGTCCGTTTTTGTACTGAAAAAACAGATCTTTGGTTTTTATCACTGGTTGAGATTCAATATCTTTTTTACTTGCTTCTACAGGGAGATCCTCTGTCTTCTCTTTATTAAGAAGATCTTTCAGGATACGATATGCTTCCTCTGTTGATAAGGGAAGCCTTCCAATGTCCAGACCCCTTTCCTTCAGTTTGTAAAATAGCTGAGATATCTGAGGAACCCTCACCCTTGATTCTTTCACAGAGTCTATTTCAGAAAAAACCCTTGGAGGTCTTCCTTCTCCTATTACTTTTCCATCCTTCATCAAAATTATCCTATCTGAGAGCCTAACTGCTTCTTCTTTATGCTCTATTATGACGAATGTAATTCCATACCTCTCGTTCAATTCCTTTATTAGTGAGAAGATCTTCCTGGTCCCTGCAGGATCAAGCTCTGATGTAGGCTCATCTAAAACTAATATCTTGGGCCTCATCGCCATGGCGGCTGCTAGGGCAACTTGCTGTTTTTCCCCTCCAGAAAGCTTTGTGGGAGCTCTTTCCTCATAACCTTTAAGTCTTGTAGCCTCAAGAGCCCAGTCAACCCTTTCTATTATTTCCTCCCTTGGGAGCATCAAGTTCTCAGGACCAAACGCCACTTCAGACTTGACTGTAACAGAAAATAACTGGGTTTCTGGATCTTGGAAGACCATGCCCACCCTCCTAGCTAGCTCTGGTATGTCATGCTCCATAACATCTAGACCGTCAATAACCACTTTTCCCTCAAGATCCCCTCCAATAGCGTGAGGGATTACCCCGTTGAAGGTCAGACATAAAGTACTCTTCCCACACCCAGTATGTCCCATTATGGTAACTATTTCTCCTTGTTTCACCTTTAGATTAATTCCTTTGAGAGCTGGCTCCTCTGAATGAGGATAATAGTAGGTGAGTTTATCAACGACAATCACATCCTTTGCCAGCCCCAACCCCTCCATAAAGAAGATAACTTGATCCTACGATAGGCAACACCACAGGCAAATGATAAATTTTTATGGGTTTAATGCAAACCCTCGCTCTAGGAGAATATTGTAGTGATATAACGAAGAGTTAGACTGGAGATGCATCAGATTACACATAAATCCCGGTAAAAATAAGATCTAACCTCTATGAGTCCTAGACTAGATAGAAGTTAAAAAGAAAAAATAGAAGGAGGAAAAGATTAGCCAACCTCTGCCTCTATAATCCATCCAACTGTGAAGGGGAATGGAGGATAATCCTCTTCAAGTTCTGGATACTGATCATAAGGGATTACAACCCTCAGAGGACCAACTTTATCGTCAGGTATGTATTCACCGTCCATTTTTATTGCTAGAATTATGTTGGGATGCTCTTTCAGCATGCTTATCGGATATTCAGCAGTTACTCCGTCCTTAGCAGTGAACTTGATGTACCTAGCGTCATCAGGAACACCCAATTCCTTAAGAAGTGTAACTAGAGATATTCCTTCCCAATGATATTTGCCAAACCACGGACATTCCCAATCAAACTCTGTGTCTATCATCTTCTCAAGCATGGCTAGATCAAAGTGATACTCATTACCTACATTGGTTCTCGTTATCTTCCCCTTAACCTTCAGAACAACTTCCCCGGTTGGACTCTTAGGTTTAGTCATCTGTTGATAGCTGTAAAACCCGCCTATGGCAACAAGGATGATTATTATGACAACAGCAATAAGAGTCGACTTTCCCACTTTTCCCACCTTAGCTAACTTCTCTTTTCTTTTTATAACTTAAAAATTTGTATAAAAGATCTAGACTGTTCTCCTCTCTCCTGATTTATTACTTTAGATAAATCTAATATCGGATAACTGCATCTTAATCTGCTCCGTACAAAACCACTCATCAAATAACTCAAGACCTCAAGATCTTTTCTTTTTAGGCATGAAGACTAGAATTAGGACCATTGTCAATCCGATTCTATGAGTAACCTCTTGTATGGACCACAATCTTGTTTTCCCATGAAAGATTGCATATGGTAGGATTTCCTCTCCATAGAGTGCTGAACTAGTACGATAAAGATTGTTCGTGAAAATTCTCATCTCATAGGGATCGTTCGGAACTCTGCCAATAATAGGTAAGAGATTCTCTGAGAAAAGGGGTTAGACATTCAAAAGGATCATAGACTGTGGAGTATCTCTTTGAGAACATCATAGGATCGCTTGTAGAGGTGAAATAAATGGTCATATACTCTTCTAGATTCCTCTTCTGGAATGAAGACTTTCTTAACCTTGACAATAGAATCAATAGCTTCTAAGACTTTCTTATAGATCCCGCTTCCAATGAAGGCTAGGATGGCGGCACCAATTAATGATGCATCTGGCTCACTCAATGTAAGAATGGGTTTCCCAATTACGTTTGCCTTTATTTGACACAACAAGTCGCTTTTAGAAGCTCCTCCACAAGTTCTTATTTCTTTCACATTAGCTCCTAATTCCTCTGCGGTTTCGAGGACATGTCTTAATCCAAAGGCACATCCCTCCAATATGGCTCTTATGACATGACCTTTTCCATGCTTGAGGGTTAGTCCAATTATCGCTCCCTTAGCAAAGGGATCCCAGATAGGGCTCCTCTCCCCTGCAAGGTAGGGAAGGAATATAAGTCCTTCAGCTCCTTGTGGGACTTTCGAGGCTCTTGAGATTAGCAGGTTGAAAGGATCCTCCCCTATCTCTGAAGCCTTTAACATTTCCTCTCTTCCAAACTCTTCAAGAAACCAGCTAATTGAAGCTCCAGTTGTTGATAAAACCCCAGAGACTATAAACAGATCATTCAAGAAGTGTGGAGTGCAAAATACCCTTTCCTTTGGATCATGAACGGGTTTAGATGAAGTGATCATGAGGCAGGTCGATGTACCACTAATATCACATGCAGATCCAGGCTTTACAGCCCCAGAGCCAAGCAAAGCAAGGTAAGCGTCTATAGAACCAGCTGTAACTATGGTATCCTCTCTTAAACCTATCTCTTTTGACGCAGATCTTGAGACATGTCCAATGGGAGAGCCTGGCTCTACCACTTCGGGTAGTTTCTCCATAATGCCCATGTCTTCCACTTCCTTCGGCCATTTCCACTCATGTGGATTGAAGAAAGCTGTCATAGCTGTGAACTTGTCCGTGACGCATGTGCCAGTAAGCCTAAATGCTATGTAATCGGAGGCTTGAAGGAACTTGTAAGTTTTAGCGAATAAATGAGGCATCTCATCTCTAAACCATAAGATCTTAGCCAAGGCATTGGATGGATCCTCTCTAATCCCGAAGATCTCGGCAAGTTTCTTGGCCTGTGAAACAGCTCTTCTGTCCATCCAGAGAAGAGCATTGTGGAGGACATCCCCTCTCGAGTCAACGGGTAAAATAACCGGAGACTGGCCAGAGATCCCTACAGCTACTATTTCATCCGAATCTTTTGACGCTATTAACGTGGAGAGCCCCTCTTTAAAGGCTTCCCACCAGGTATGAGGGTTTTGTTCAGCGCAAATCGAGTTAGGACGTATAACTTCGTATCTAACTGCAGTTTTTGCGGTTACCCTTCCGTATGGATCTACTAAGGCTAGCTTACATCCGCTGGTTCCTATGTCCACTGCTAAAACGCAAGTCAAGGTAAAACCACCACCTTCAAACGTTTCGCCTCTGAAACCAGCTTAACCGCCTCTAAAACGCGATCAAATCCCACTTTCTCAGATATTATCTCCTTAAACCTTATAATCCCCCTCCTTATTATGAGAGCAGCGGAAAAGAAGTCAGAAGGACTAAAACCAAAGCTTCCAACTAGATTTACCTCACCATAGTGCAAGAAGTTGGGATCTATTTCCATTGCGGTTCCTGGAGGACAACCTCCAAATAACAGAACAGTACCACCTTTCCTAACGCATGACATCCCTTGAGAAATTGCTTCAGGAGAGCCAACAGCTACAATAACCTTATCCACCCCTCTTCCTCCTGTTAGATCTTTCACTCGCGTAGAAACCTTTTCTTTCGCTGGGTTAAGTGTAATGTCAGCTCCTAGCCTTGACGCAACATCCAACCTTTCGTCCAGCAAATCGCTTACAATAACCTCAGAAGAACCAAAGAGCTTGGCTACCTGCAGAAGCATGAGACCCATTGGACCTGATCCGATGATAAGAACGGTATCTAGAGGCTGTAGGTTTAAGTTCCTCATTCCATGAAGACAACATGCGAGGGGTTCTGTGAGACACGCTTCTTCCGGCTTAACTCCTTCCATTCTTATGAGTCCCTTTTTCACAATTCTTTCTGGTACAGCAACGAATTCTGCAAAGCCTCCTGGTCTAGGAAATTGCTCGAAGAGCCTGCTACATAGAGAATACTGGCTCTTTAAGCAGAAGTAACAGGAGTCGCAAGGGACGTAGGGGGCCACTACTACAGGATCCCCCTCCCTAAATCCCTTCACATCCTCCCCTATCTCAACTATCTTCCCTGCTATCTCATGTCCTAAAACACAAGGAGGCTTTATGTATCTGTGGCCCTTTCTTATCGTTTTGACATCTGTCGTGCAAAGTCCACAGGCAAGAACCTTAACTAACACCTCTTTAGAGCTTATCTCTGGTTTCGGGCACTCCTCCACCCTTACATCCATTCGACCGCGATAAACTAGACACTTCAAGATCTGCACCTATTTGAGAGATCTCTGGGAAATATAAAGCCTTGATGCCTCTAAGAGACTTACTCATTCTTCAGGCACGATGGTCCATGTTCTGAGCGACCGCTCAATCGCTCTTCTCAATCTGAGCAAGGGGATTGTTCTGAGTGATTGAGAAGAATAAGTTCAGAAGTAATGCTGACATTGTACTTTCACGTATAGCACGCACTTTACTTTAGCTCTAAACTCTGCTTTCGTAATCATAAACACTCTCTTCTAGAAAAAGCGATTGTCTGTTATGCAAGGCATTAACATGGTTCATAAAGATGAAGAGAACCAAGGTAATAAGGGTAATAATATCTGTCTCTTTAAGAGCATTCTCCCAAAGCTATCCCCTCCAACTTTTCTCGGAAACCTTACTTAGATCCAAGTTTGGCTAAAGCTGTTACCAAGTTAGCGGCTTATCCTCTAGGAAATTCTCTGGACTTGTGAGCGGTTAATTGGCTGAGTTAAAATTTTCCGGCATTTTGGAAGGAGCCTTTGGCGCCCTGCCCAAAGGAGATTCTTTTATAACGGAAACATATCTTGATTCTGTTTAGAGTAATGGTTAAAAAATAGAAAATACTCTAGGAGCAGGGTTTTTACATTGGAAATTATAGAGACAGATATACTTGTTATAGGTGGTGGTGCGGCAGGGTGTATGGCCAGTATAGCAGCTAAAAATAAGAATCCTGAATTAGATGTTACCCTCTTAGAAAAGACATGTGTAAAAAGGGGTGGCTCGGTTGGAAGAGGGATGGATCATTTAAATTATGTTGTAGTACCAGGAATCGGTACATTACGAGAATATATTGATTTTTTTAATGTAATGACAGAAAAAATTTTAGATCAAAATCTTATATATATATTGGGAAAAGAAAGTTTTAATTTACTAAAAAAGTTAGAGAATTGGGGAGTGATCTTTCCAAAAGATGAAAAAGGGAATTATTTAGTACGGGGGAAGTTTTTTGTTGAAATGCGCGGAGATCTCAAATCTATCCTATTTCAGAAAGTTCTAAGCCATGGTGTTAAAGTTATAGAAAGAACCATGGCAACTAGCTTATTGACCCAGGGAAATAGGGTTGTTGGAGCAACTGCTCTAAATGTACGCTCTGGAGAATTTTTCGTATATAAGGCAAAAGCTACTGTTTTGACTGCTGGTTCAGCAGCACGCTTTGGATTACCCAAAACAGGATATCTTTTTGGTACATTTGATTGTCCCTCATGCGCTGGAGATGGATACTCGCTCGCTTTTAGGGCTGGAGCTGAATTAATGAACATGGAATGCACTCGAAAAATGTTTATGATAAAAGACTTCGCGGGTCCGGCCTATTCTTTTCTGCACTACGGATGTCATCTGATAAATGCACTAGGCGAAAGATTTATGGAGAGATATGGAGGAAAGGAGGAACCAAGTTACTTAACATTATGGGCTATGTGGAGAGAAATGAGTGAGGGAAGAGCACCGATTTACATGAGATTTAGTCACTTACCAGACGAGGTTCTGGAGAGAATTATGAACGGGATGTTTACGGTAGAGCGACCAACTATTAAAGAATTCTTTAGTTCTAGAGGAATTGACCTCAAAAGGGATGATGTCGAGATAACTCTAAGCGGTCCTGTGCTTTGCGGTGGTCATGGTTTTTCAGGTTTGGTAATTAATGAAAAAGCTGAAACTTCCTTAGTTGGTCTTTATGCTGCAGGCGATGTTGTTGCTCTAGGTGGTTGTCTACCTGGTGCCCTTATATTTGGCGAAATAGCAGGAAGGAACGCAGCAAAATATGCTTCTTCCGTTCCCATGCCCGAGATTGATAAGAAACAAATAGAATCGGAGAGAAATAGGGTCTTTATGCCTCTTGAATCAAAGGGAGATATTCCTCCTAGGCTACTAGAATTCAAGCTTAGGAGGATCATTAACGAGTATATTGATAGTCCGAAATCGGAAAGGAAGTTGAAAACAGCACTCTACTATATAAGTAGATTTAAGAAAGATCTTTTGAGATTAAAGGCAGACGATCCTCATCAACTTATGAGAGCATTAGAGGTTCATTTTATACTAGATTGCGCAGAAATGAGTGCTCTAGCTTCGTTGGCAAGACAAGAAAGTCGATGGGGCATCTTTCACTACCGGATTGATTACCCGTCCAGAGATGACAGAAACTGGCAGAAATTCCTCATCCTCAAATTAGATAAAAAAACGAAAAAGATACAGATTCTCACAAAACCTGCGCCCATAAAGTTGAAAAGGGGTGTTCTAGAATGATAAAAATAGATGTTCATAAATGTGATGGCTGCGGAAAATGTGTCAATATATGCCCATGTGATGTGATTCGAATAGATGAGAATTCGAAAAAAGCCTTTCTTAAGTACGCTGACGAGTGTTGGTATTGTGGTTCCTGCGTAATAGAATGTCCAAAAGGAGCTATAACTTTAGTCCTTCCATATTTAATAAGGTAAATTGCTTCTTGGTGGAAGTTTTTAGAGGAAACCACTTATTGCTTACCTTAATCTTCGCTTTTATTATATGTACATAAAATGCAAGCGAAGATTTAAAAGATTTTGGATTGGACCTATTTAATTGATGGGATCTATTACAAGTACAAGAGTTAGGTATTCATCAGCAGTTGTTGGTATGGTAGCAAGTTGGATAATAGGTGCCGCCATAATAGTAATAAAAGCTCCTTGGAGTGAAGCCCTGGGATATGCCGATGCGCCCGCTAGAATCATGGTTATCTACCTTGCATCAATATTTGTATGGTTAATCCCTGCTCTAATCGCTACTTATCTCTCTACAAGGAATCCGAAATGGCTTGCACCACCTGGAAAATATGTTGCTGGTGCAAAGTATAAGGTCTTTTCCCCCCGCACATTAACAGCTATCGCTATTCTAATAGCTCTATATGCTGTATCAGGCCTACCTACTGGCGTAAATATAGATGTTCCAGCAATTGTAGCTTCTTTTGCTTCCGTTTTCTATGGCCCTCTAGTCGTTTTTGTAACATTCATTGTTGGTGCTCCCTTCCGATGGCTTATAGGAGGCATGCCCTGGGCGTTGCCTGCATTAGTTCCATTCTTTGGGATGCTTGATGCTTCTATATGGGCTCTTGGCTCCTACATTTACTGGTATTTTCTAAGAGATGGTAAATTTACAGGTAGAAAGAGAACGATAGCTAAAGTTCTATGTGTAGTTGCCATGATTGCAATCCACTATTTCGGATGGGGGATATATAGTCAAATATTGAGAAATCCATGGCCAGCAAGCCTATTAGGGATAATTAGAGTGATAACAACATGGTACCCAACTTGTGTGGCATTTGTAATAATAGGGGCGGTTATAGGGGAGGAGGCATATAAAGCTAGAGCTTTGGAAAGATAATGATTTATGGAGGCATAGAGATATAGGATGGATGCTGTTATATTAGAAAATGTTACATTCAATTACTTGGGAGCAAAAGAACCAGCATTAAGGAACCTTAACCTAAGAATTAAGCAGGGTGAAATAGTTGGGATTTTTGGTCCTATCGGTGCCGGTAAGACCTCTCTCCTGAGATGTTTGAATGGACTTATACCCTATGAGTTTCCTGGAGAACTAAAGGGAAGAATCATAGTTGATGGGCTAGATGTCAGGGAGCACACAATAAACGAATTGGTTCGCCATGTAGGAATAGTACTAAGTGATCCGACCGCACAAATATTTTCATTGAGTGTTTTTGATGATGTTTCTTTTGGACCACTAAACATGGGCCTTCCCCCTGAGAAAATTGAAGAAAGAGTCAAATGGGCTCTTAAAGTTACGGGATTAGATGGTTTAGAGTTTAGAAATCCCAGAGAATTATCTGGTGGACAGCAACAAAGATTAGCAATAGCTGGTTTACTTGCAATGAGACCTAAAATCTTAGCGTTAGATGAACCAATCTCTATGTTAGATCCGATAGGTAAACGTTCTGTACTCTCAGCTATTCAGGAATTGCGAGATAAGCATGGACTCACCTGTATAATTACAGAGTCAGGAACAGATCTAGAAAGCGTGATAGGCATCTTAGATAGAGTTGTGCTTATAGATAAGGGTAGAGTCTTACTGGATGACTCACCTGCGAACGCTTTCACGTATAATTATGAAATATTCGATAAAATCGGTGTTGGATTACCCGAATTAGTTAAAATTTTTGCAGAATGTATCAAACAAGAAGAGAACATTCATATCCCTCTTACTATAGATGAGGCTGCAGAACTCTTGGAGAAATTTTTAGAGAAATTTCCAGTAGAGTATTACAGGGGTAAGAAAGAGGCATCTAAATATGCTAGTATCTCAAGGGAAATTCAGGATAACCATATTAGAAGGAGACCTGTGATATCAGTAAGAAACCTAACTTTTGTCTATCCTAATGGGGTAAAGGCACTAGATAATGTAAATCTTGATATTTACGAGGGAGAGATGGTTGGATTGATCGGACAAAACGGATCTGGTAAGACTACGCTTGCACTTAATCTTGTAGGTGTGCTGAAGCCAACTAATCCAGATGCTAAAATTATTGTAAATGGGATCGATGTAGTCAAGAGTCAAGTAGAAGATCTCTGTAGCCACATAAATTATGTATTTCAGAATCCAGACCATCAGCTTTTTAGTAAAAACGTAGTAGAAGAGCTCTCCTTCGGATTGAAAATGAAGGGTCTTGCTACTAGTGATATTAAAGAAAGAATCTCTGAAGTGTTAAAAACCCTTGATTTGGAGGGACATGAGAATGATATGATAATAAATCTTACTAAAGATTTGAAGACATTAGTAGCTATAGCAAGCTTGCTAGTCTTGAAACCCAAAGTGCTCATCGTTGATGAACCAACTAACGGTTTAGATTATCAAGGAGCAATTCATGTTATGAATGTATTAAGTGAACTTAGGAGGGAGGGACATACTATAATTGTAATTATGCATCACATGAAGCTTATCGCGAAATATTGCGACAGAGTTATAGTGATGAAGGATGGGAAGATTTTGCTAGATGGTCCAGTACATGAAGTATTTATGCATGAAAAAGAGCTTGAGGAAGCGGCTCTAACTCCTCCACCTACTGTATTATTAGCTCGCAAGATAAAAGCAATTCCTGATAATGTATTGACTCCAGAAGTAGTTATTCCAATTATTAAGGAGATGATGGGTGAAGCATAATGCCTGTATGGTTAGAATACGAGTTTAAAGATACACCCATTCATAAGCTACATCCATTCACCAAATTTGTCATATTAATAGTGTTGTCTCTTCTTGCAACGTTTTATTTTGATCCGATATATCTGTTAATTATTGCAGCGATGGGTACTACGATGTTTACCATAGCACGAGTTCCAAAGAGATGGATTCTTCCTATCCTGCCTATAGTAATATACCAGTTCGCTCAAAACCTTGTTTTTGGAGTCGCTCAATCAAATCCTAGCTTATATAAGGTACTTCCCCCAGAGATAGCAGGAAAAGTTCTTTTGAGCGCATCTATCCCGTTTATTGGGGATATTCGCTTAACTGTAGGGGGCTTTCTATGGGCCGTATCGGCAACGTTCCGAATTCCCATAATAATTTTGCTCACTTTCACGTTTCTATATACGACGTCTATTAACGATCTGATAAAAACGCTCTGGGCTCTGCGAGTGCCGCATCAGATTATCTATATAGTAACAGTAGCATACAAGTTTATTCCTGACATATATAGAGCCTTCTCTACTACTATAATTGCTCAAAAACTCAGAGGGTGGAATCTCCGGTCGAAAAATCCAATTGTCTTGGTTAAGAGAGCAGCACCAGCTGTAATTCCCCTTACAAGACAAACAATTAATTACGTAGACAGAGTTACAGTAAGCGCTTTAATTAGAGGATTTGGGGCATATAGCGTTAGGTGCCCATGGAAAATCAAACTCTCAGCTTTAGATTTAACCCTTGTTGTCCTGAGTATATTGCACTTTGCTGTGAGCATGTATTTCTTGATAGTATACGGAAAAGGTTTAATCTAAGGGGTGATTGAAAATATGGGAAGTGCCAAGAATAAGAGATTTCTGCTTCATGAATTAACTTGGCCGGAAGCAGAGGATGCAATCAAAAGGGCATGTATTGTTATTGTGCCTATAGGATCCATTGAACAGCAGGGACTGCATCTACCTCTGGGTGCAGATTCAGAGGTTGTCTATCATATAGCAATAAAGCTTGCGGAAAAAGCCCTAGAGAAAGGATTAGATGTCGTCGTGACTCCTCCTCTCTATTACGGATATTCACAGGAACACATGGATTATCCAGGTACGATTTCACTTAGAGCCGAAACGTTAATTTCCGTTCTATATGACATTTGTGCAAGTCTTATCCAACACGGAGCAAAAAGGATTCTCATATTAAATGGACATGGAGGAAACAAAGGTCTCTTGGATGTGGTTAGCAGGAACATAGGGAGAGACTTCGGAGTTTTCGTTTTTCATACAACCCCTTTCTTCTCCAATGTAACTAGACATCTCACATCCAGTGAAGGTGGTGTAGCCCATGCAGGTGAGCTGATGACCTCATGTATGCTCGCAATTCGTCCAGAACTTGTGAAAATGGATAAGGCAATTGCTCAATATCCTAAGAAATTTATAAAGTCAAAATTTTTGAAGATAGACACTAGAATACCCTCTATTATATCATTCGGATGGTTTCATGTCCGAGAAATCTTTACAGATACTGGGACTGTAGGAGACCCGACATTCGCATCTCAATCTATAGGAAAAACAATAATAGAGGAAGTCGTGCATACTCTTCTACAATTTTTAGAAGAATTGAACACTATGGACCTTTATAAAAAAGAAGTTAGCCAGAAATCCGGCTATTAGACTTGAATAGGCCTCTTAGACTAAGATAGAGTTCTTTATAGGTTTTGTAAATCTCCATATAGTGCTTGTGAAGTTCCAGGTTGGGCTCGTTACACTCTGATATCCTGACCATGCCTCTAATGGCCTCATATATGTTCTTAAATATGCCAGTAGCACAAGCAACTAAAATAGATGCACCCAACAAGGTTGCATTAGTGACTTCAGGTAATAGTACTCGCTTTCCAAGTATATCTGCGTGTATTTGCCTCCATAAAGTACTTTTTGCTCCACCACCACATACCCTTACTTCCTTAATATTTAAACTAGTTTCTTCTATAGCACGGGCTATATCATATAGTGAAAAAGCGCATCCCTCAAGGATAGCTCTTATAAAGTGAGGCTTCTTATGAGATAGAGTTATTCCAAAGAAAACCCCTCTTGCATTTGGATCCCAAATGGGACTTCTCTCTCCCCGCAGATATGGGAGGAATATAAGACCATCACATCCTGGCTTCACGGTCTCAGCTTGCTTATCTAAGTACTTATATGGATTTAGACCGACACTCTTGGCCTGTTTAGCTTCTATTTGGCAAAAATTATCTTTGAACCATCTATAAGATGCACCAGATGTATTTGTGCACCCAGATGCAAACCATTTCTCAAGTATAAGATTAAAACCTGTCCAAATTCTGTTTTTTGGGTCAATTATCTCCTTCTCCGAGCAAACATTTAGGCAGGTCGACGTACCTAAAATAGCAGATGCTTCTCCAGGATTACTGACACCAACACCATAAGTAGCACAGACACCATCAACACCTCCATTAATCACAGGTATATCCTCAGGCAATCCCAGGGCTTTTGCAGCATAACTAGTGAGATTACCAGCTACCCTATTAGCAAGTATGGGTTCAGGAAGCTTGGAAATATCGAATCCTATTAACTCAAGAACTTCATAAACTGCTTTTTCGGGCTTATGTATAGCACGAGTGGGATTTTGGCTTAGTAGATACGTTATGAAATCTGATGCAGATTTCAAAAATTTGAAGGCAGCTCGATATACTTGAGGTTCGACCTCTTTAATCCACAAAAGCTTTGAGACAAATGAAGATGGACTGAACTTCTTTCCAGTTTCTCTTTCTATGAAAATTGATTGGGTTGATGCCCTCTGATCCATCCAAATTATGGAGTGTCTAAGAGGATTCCCTCTCTCATCTATCGGAACTACAGCTGGATCTTGGCCAGTGACGCCTATACCTATTATTTTATTCGAGGATATTCTAGACTTATCCAAACATTCTCTTACAACTTTCTGCACAGTTTTCCACCATAAGAGTGGATCTTGTTCAGCCCAACCTTGAACAGGAGATAAAATGTCATACTCACTATGTGTATAAGCGATTTCATGCCCATATAAGTCAAAGATCGCAGCTTTGCAAACAGTTGTTCCGATATCGACTGACAAAATAAACCTCTCACTCATTTTATTGGTCCTCCAGTAATAGAGGGTGTTGATAGAAAATTTAAAATAAAAATTTAAGTGAGTCTCCAGCTTCGTGGTTAATTATGAAACTAAGAATAACGGGAAAAATGAAGGCCGCTCTTGCTTATGGCCCGAGGGATATTAGGATTGAGGAAATTCCAATACCTAGGATAAGTTCGGGAGAGGTCTTGATCCGAGTAAAAGTTTGTGGAGTGTGTGCAGCCGATTTTCAGAAGTATATTGGTGCTAGAGGCACCAACATATATCAAAGAGGTCCAATAATTCTAGGACATGAACCTAGTGGGGTAGTTGCAGCAGTTGGAGAAAATGTCGAGCGTGTTAAAGAAGGAGACAGAGTGGCTGTAGATCTACTCATGAGATGTGGAAAATGTTATCTATGTTTAGAGGGAAAGGGAAACCTTTGCATTCACCCAGCGCCTTGCCCTGGCGCTTTTTGTGAGTACACAAAAGCTCCTGAAACAAACGTTTTTCGAATTCCTAAAAGCTTATCCTTTGAAGAGGCATCATTTGCTGAGCCTCTAGCATGCTGTATTAATGGGATAGAGAAGTTAAACCTCCTCCCTGGACAGGATGTCGTAATCTTAGGTGCTGGTCCTATAGGATTGATGCATCTCCAACTAGCTAATTTGAGTGGGGCAAGGGTCATTGTAAGCGATCCCATTCAGGAAAGGTTAGATATGGCAATGAAATTAGGTGCTGATGAAATAATAAATCCCCTTAAGGAAGATCCTGTCGAAAAAGTTAGAAAGTTGACTGATGGTAAAGGAGCTCATGGTGTCATAATAGCTGTAGGAAACATCTTAGCTATTGAGCAGGGAATTAGGATGGCAAGAAAGGGAGGAACAGTTGTCCTGTTTGGTGCTGTTTGGCCTCCTTCTAAGATTCAAATAGACCCTAATTTGATACATTACAATGAGATATCCATAAAAGGTAGCGAATCAAGGACTCTAGATCAGTTTTATAGGGCACTAAAACTTATAGTGGAAGGAAAAGTAAGGGTGAGACCTTTAATATCTAAAGTTTTACCGCTAGAGGATATCGAAGAAGGATTCAAAATGATAGAGAAGAGAAGTGGATTTAAAATACTGGTTAGACCATAAATCTACATGAAATCTTGATTTTTATATGAAAGAAGGTTAAAAACGTTGAATTATTTACAATTGCTTTCCCATATGAATACGTACTATATAAGCTGAAAAAGCGCCCCAACTCCTATCCTATCCTTGAAAAGACTTAAAATGCACTAAGCTTCACCTACTCTGATGAGATGATAGGCAAGAAAATCAGACTTAGGAGGATCTTCAAGGAGGACAGAAGGACACTAATAGTAGCCATGGATCATGGCATAGCCCTGGGCCCTCTTTCTGGAATAGAAGATCCTTTAAAGACTATTAGGAGAGTGATAAGAGGAGGCCCAGACGCTCTTTTGTTAAACCCCGGGATTCTAAGAATAGCATATAGAGAACTTACAGGCAAGGCCTCCATAATTATGAACGTTAAAAGCGGACTGATGGACTACAAAGAAGTGGTTAAGGAGGCTATTAGACTTGGAGCGGACGCTATTAAGGTAATGGTATTTACACACGTACCTGAAGAGGCTGAGAATATCAACTCGTTGTGCGAGCTGGCTATGGTATGTGAGGAATGGGGAATTCCTCTTATGGCTGAGATGTACCCTAAAACTGAGAAAAGATATGACGCTGAAGTGATAGCAAGAGTCGCACGTATAGCAGCTGAAGCTGGAGCTGACTTCGTCAAGACCTTCTACACTGGAGATAAGATGTCTTTCAGCAAGGTAGTTGAGTCATGCCCAATACCTGTTGTCATACTTGGCGGACCGAAAATCGAGAGCGATGAGAAATTATTCTCAATGGTAAGAGACGCCCTTGATGCTGGAGCTTGTGGTGTTGTGTTCGGAAGGAATATCTGGCAAAGAGAAGATCCAGAAGCCATTGTCAGGTTATTAATTAAACTTATACATAGAAAGAGCAACAAGCCTAATTTAGCGCGCTAGAAAAAAGGGCCTAAAGCTAAAATTTATTGTGCTTTCCTCTCTTGATGTCTCTAAGAGACCTACCCACTCTTCAGGCATAGTGTCCATGTTCTGAGCGATTGAGAAGAATAAGTTCAGAGGTTTAGGAAGTATCAGTTCTACTTCTTGCCATGAAGTTCAAGACCTCCTCTGTAGTAGGAAGACCGCTTCTTGCGCCAAGATGGGATATCTTAATCACAGCAACAGCATTTCCGAACCTCACACACTTCAAGAGATCCCATCCTCTCAGTTTACCAAAAATCAGCCCAGCTGTGAACGCATCTCCAGCCCCCGTAGTATCTACGACCTTAGTTCTGAAAGCAGGGATAAGTTTAGCTCCCTCCTTGTTGATAAGGAAGGAACCCTCTGATCCCATTGTAACGATGACAGCTTTTGGACCCTCCTTAAGGAGATATCTTGCTCCCTCCCTAATGTCTCGGTTTATGGAAAATAGCTCCTTAGAACTGATCACAATGAGATCACTTACTCTAATTATATCAAAAGCTTCATCACCGAATAGAGAGAAGTTTACTCCAGGATTAGAGACTATAGTAATCCCCTTCCTCTTTGCATGTAGAAGGGCGTTAGACACTACCTTAGGGTAGGCCTCTCCTACGTATATTATCCGTGAGCTCGTTAAGTAAGAGAGGTCTATCTCGTCTGAGGACTCAAGTAAGGCCTTTCCTCCCAGAGAGTAAATTACTCTCCTTCCTTCCTTATCAACTGCTATGAAGGTGCATGCTGTTCTAGCGGATTCTTCAACTATCACCTTGCTTATGTCAACTCCAGACCTTCTAAAGTCATCAAGTAGTAGTTCTCCGTAATGATCCTTCCCTACCTTTCCGAGGAATCCCACTCTGGCCCCGAGTTTTGCTAGGGCTACCGCTATGTTAGCAGTAGACCCTCCTGGAAACACGCCGAATTCCTCTGCAAATACCATCTGATCAGGTTCTGGATGTCTCTTTACCCTCACAACTAAGTCAACCGCAGCAGCTCCTATAGTTAGGACATCTAAGTTCCATGTTTGCACTATGAGCACCTCTAGTAAGCTCTCACTTCTTCTTACTCTTCTCCCAAAGCCTAATGCTTTCCTCTTTAGCCCTTCTCATAACTTCCTCTTCCTCAACAGCAATCATTTTTCCATCGGAAACTACGGTTCTTCCTCCTACAAGGACCTTATCAACCCAGGATCCAGTACCGAATCCAACGAGCTGCTCTATTACGTTATCTCTGGAAAGTCTCGTGTAAGTCTTAGGCTTCAGGATGACGATGTCAGCTTCTTTTCCAGGCTCTATTGATCCTATCCTGTCGCCCATTCCTATGGCTTCTGCGTTCTTCACGGTTGCCATTTCGAAGACCTCGTTGGGAGGCATGACCGTAGGATCCCTTCTATACCCCTTGTGTATCAGAAAAGCCGCTCTCATTACCTCAAATTCATCAATAACAAATCCATCTGTCCCTAAGCCGACAGTTAGTCCCATCTCAAGCAAATCTGGAATTGGGGCAATGCCTCCCCCAACCTCACAGTTGCTTAGAGGTTCATGACTAACTTTCACACCCTTCCTCTTCATTATCTCCATCTCTTTTGGAGAAAGGTGAACGCATTGGGCAGCTAATACATCGGACTTTAGGAATCCGATTTCCTCGTACAACTGAACGGGGAGCTTTCTGTAATTGACAAGGCAGTACATTGTCTCGTACTTCCCTTCCTCCAGGTGAATATGTATCCCAGAATTAAGTCTGTCCGCTATTCTTCTAGCCTCTGACAGGAAATCTGGGCTGCACGTGAAGGTAGTATGAATGCACATCATTCCTCTGATAAGAGGATCCTCCTTCTTACTTCTAATGAAGTACTCGTTTTCCTTTAGGCCAAGTTCTCCGTTTTCCTCGCTTACTCGCTCTGTAGCCTCGAAGGAGAGAAAGGATCTTAATCCCAATTTTTCTAGAGCTTCTGCCTCAACTTTAAGTGCTCCTGGAATGGCATTTGGAGCTTCTAATATATCCACAACACAGGTAGTTCCGTTCTTCAAGGCTTCAACTCCTGAGGCCATCGCAGAGGCCCTTATCATCTCCTTATCCAACTGATTTTCCACGTATGGCCACCAAAAGTCCTCTAAGAAGCTTATAAAGGAGGTTGGAAGCTTCTTGATGGGCATACCTCTTGTCAGGATGCCATATAGATGCCTATGTGAGTCTATAAGGCCAGGAATTACTACCTTTCCTTTAGCATCTATCTCTTCATCGAAATGATAGGATCTCTTTATCTCCAAAGCAGTTGATACGTCAACGATCCTGTTCCCCTCAATGTAAATACCACCGTTCTCTATAACCCTCCTTTCTTTATCCATTGTAACAACTAATCCATGGAGAATTGCAAGCGATCTCATGAGAAATCGGTAGAATTATACCTCGGAATTTTTCTATAAACATTCAGAATAAAGTGAGGGGTCAACTTGTGTTCATTCCCTGGCTAATCTCAAGACTAAGCTCTTTGATCTTCTCCTTTCTTGGAATACCAGATACAGGATCCCAACCTCTGATCTCGTAATACTCCTCCAGCATTTTGCTTAGCTCAACAACAGAGCCCTTTGAGGGCCCACTTGGCATAGGATCTACTAAGAACCTCTCAGGTAATGAATCGTCCTTTCTGGAGAAACTCTCTCTCACGTTAAACATCCTTTCTAAGTTAACGATCCTCTCCCCAGCTTTCAGGAGGTCCATCGGCGTGACATTTGAGCCAACTAAGGCGTTATATCCCTTAACCAATACGCTGAGTGGAACAGCATAGGACTCAACCAATGGAAATTTGCAAAGGCCGAGAGAATCTGCAACAGCACACAGGTTTTCCGAGAAAACTACGGCTTTTGCCTTCTGCCTCCAAGAATCCAGATCGTTCAGCTGATCCAGCTCCTTATCTGAGAGCCCAAGCCATTCCTTTGCTATCTCCCTTAGCCATGGGTAGCAGATAGTAGGTAGAGCGTATAGATGGTCAGCACCTCTGTTCGATGTTGCATGACCTAATGCAAACATTTTCACAGTTCTTGGCTGTTGCATAGGGATTTCAAGACCTTTTACGTGCATGGCATACCTCTCAGTTCCCCTACCTATCTTCTGGGATGCCCTCCTTACCCCTTCAGCTAGTAGGTCTCCAAAGCCCTCTCTGAAAGCTATCTGCCTTATCATTTCCTTCATCGCCTCAACATCCCCCCACTCAAGCTTGATACCCGTATCTTCCTTTGTCAGAAGCCTCTTCTCGTAGCACTCCATTGCCCAGGCTATGACTACGCCCGTAGATATGGTATCGAGACCTAAGTCGTTGCACATGTAGTTCATCTCAGCTATAGACTTCGCATCTGAGTTCCCGCAGTTTGATCCTAGGGAAGCTATGGTCTCGTATTCCATGCCCTCAAACTCCTTCTCTCCATTTATCTCTAACTTAACCTTCCTCCCACATCTAACTGGGCAGGAGAAACACGAAGATGGCACTATACCCAGGAGTTGGTGGATTCTCTCCGCTGAGATGTTGTGGGCATCCCCAAAAGTTCCATCATAGTGATTTCTTGTGGGGAGATCTCCCACATCATTTTTGGGAGAAATTATAATAGATGTCCCGTATTCTCCATATCCCCTGAGGATTGGATTATCTGCGATCCTAGAAAATGCCTCCCTAGAAGCTTTTTCAAATTTTTCTGGCTCTTTTGGCTCCACCTTACCTTCTCCAACGACAACGATCCCCTTAACCAGCTTTGACCCCATAACAGCTCCCATACCTGTTCTAGCTGCTGCTCTGCCCTCATCGCAGATTATGGAAGCGAATCTCACCATCCTCTCTCCCGCAGGCCCTATACAAGCTAAACTTGCTCTCTTACTCCCAACCTCCTCCCTCAGGATTTTCTCCGTCTCGTAAACTGTGTTACCCCACAGATCGACTGCTGATCTGATCTCAACTTTTCCATCACATACTGAAATGAACACGGGAGAACTGGCCTTTCCTTTAAGCACCAAGAAATCAGCGCCGGCAAACCTCATGTAGGGCCCAAAGAAGCCCCCGGCATTTGCATACCCGAGCCCTCCTGTTGCTGGTGATTTAGCGGCAACTACAAATCTACTTGAAGATGGCCAGATAGCGCCTGTAAATGGTCCAATTCCGAAGATAAGGGGATTATCCGGGGAAAAGGCATCTATTCCCTTCCTAACCATATGATACAGGAGGAAGGAGGCATATCCTCTCCCTCCGAGGAAGAGATTTAAATGAAGTTTGTTCGCGAGAACTCTTTTTATAGAACCCTTCTCCAAATCGACAACTACGATCCTCCCCTCAAAACCAACCATTTTGCTCCCTCGTAGGCCGAGTTCAACATTGTCTGGCTGCTGCCACCTCTTTCTTTTATGCTCCCTTCAGCATTCTTAAAAGATTTCTTGGACTTTAGCATTAGAGGTGCGTTGATAGATCTTCTCCTCAAGAACTGCAAGGTAGTACTTACAGAGGGGATTTTTGAGGTCTGTTTAGGTGTAAATCGGGGAAAGATAGCCTGTATAGGTCTTGAGCCGTCAATGCCGAGGGCAGATAAGACAATAGACCTTGGAGGAAAAGTCGTAGTTCCCGGAGCCATAGATGCTCATGTCCATATTTTCTCTCCTGGCTGGATAAGGGAAACCTTTGGGACGGGAACAAAAGCCGCTGCTGTTGGAGGAGTTACTACGATAGCTGATATGTCCTCTGTGGGAGAGTGGCAGACTGTAAAAGTCGAGATCTTCAAGAAAAAGCTTGAAAGGACAGAAAAAGAAGCTGTAGTGGATTTTTCCCTATACTGTGGTGAGATCTACAAGGAAGAGGACTTGGAAGAGATCCCAGAGATCCTGAGGATGGGCGCTGTAGGCTTAGGGGAGATCATGATGTGCGAACCGGACCCGATACCAGACAGCATGGTCCTCCTGGAGGCTATGAGGATAGCCTCCAGAGAAAGGGCGTTCATTGCGCTGCATGCAGAGGACAGAGAGATCATTCAAAAAAGCGTTGAATTAATGAGAAAGAGAGGAAGGCATGATCCCAAAGCTTTTACAGAATCAAGGCCTGATATAGCTGAAGCCAAGGCAGTGCTTGATGCCGCAATACTCTCTTCTGAGGCTAATTGCCGGGTCCACATATGTCATCTCTCTAGTGAGAAGGGAGTTGAGGCGTTAAGGACTGCAAAGAGGATTTCTGGCGTCACAGCGGAGACTACGCCCCATCACCTCTTGTTAAGCTCTGAGGACTATCAGAAGCTAGGTCCTTTAATAATAGCAACGCCTCCTGTTAGAGAAAAGAATGACCTCTTAGCCCTTTGGGAAGCCCTTTCTTCTGGGCTAATAGATGCAGTGGCATCTGATCACTGTGCCTTCAGCAGAAGGGAGAAGGAGGAAGCTGAGAGCATTTGGAGCATCCCACCCGGAATCCCGGGATTAGAGACAATGATACCACTGCTCTGGAGCGAGGGAGTCAGAAAAGGGAGGATTTCCCTGCGCAGGTTTGTAGAAGCTACCTCCCTAAGGCCTGCTCAGATCCTGGGGATTTATCCAAGGAAAGGTGCGATAGCTCTTGGATTAGATGCTGATCTCACTGTAATCGATCAAAAAGCTGAGTGGAAGATAGGGAAAGAAGATATGGTATGCATAGCTGATTACACGCCGTTTGAAGGCTATAAGGTTAGTGGAAAGGTTGCGATGACGATAGTACGTGGAGAAATAGTGGCAGAAGAGGGATCTATCCTCGTGAGGCCAGGATATGGGAAGTTCATCCCTAGGAAATTCGTCTCAGAGCCTTGATCAACCTCATAGACTCTTCCACCTTTTCAAGCGAATTAGTCATTTCTATGGCCCCTGTAGGACAGTATCTGGCGCATGGAGGGTTTAACGAGCACAATTCGCACTTAACAGCTTTTCCCTCGAAAATCCAGATAGCTCCTATGGGACAGGCTTGTTGGCAATTCCCGCATCCTATGCAAATCTCCTCTTCCACCTTCACTACTCCATCTTCAAGTCTGAGAGCTTCGGTCGGGCAGACATCAACGCAAGGATGGGTGGGACACTGAAGACAAAGCAGAGGAATCCCATGACCTTCTTTGGATTCTAAAACCCTTATCTTAGCCCTGGCTGGGGAAAACTCTCCCACATTGAAGAAAGAACAGGCTAACACACAGATATAGCAATAACAGCATTTCTTCGGGTCGACGGAAAGCATTAACTCACCTCGGCAACCTCCCTAAATCCCTCAGTTGTGATGCAACATTTTTCAGCCCAAGTTCCAGGAGCTTCTTCTCTGGAATCCACCCAGTCCTCTTATCCCATCCCCTTGCCTCATAGTATTCGTCCAGCATCTGCTCTATCTCTACTATTTGGCCCTTACAAGGCCCTTCTGGCGCTGGTTCCTTGGTAAACCTTTCAGGAAGTTTGTCATCAGCTCTGGATATTCCATGTCTTATTAGATATGCTCTCCTAAGATTCACGATCCTTTCAGCAGCCATCTTAAGTTCATGGACTTTCATATCAATTCCGGTAACCAATGAGTAGATCTGAGTAAGCTCTCCCCACCAGAAGAGGGGTGGGAAAAGAAAGCCCGCAGAAACACAAATCACCATGCAGTTAACTGCGGCTGTGAAGTCCTCGCATTCTTTCGCCATTATGCCCTTATACTTGGCACTCATCCTGTTGGCCATTTCTGGCAGGTACTTGCTACCAAACCTCTCGGCTATGGCCTCCTCGAATCCGACTTCGTCTAGAAAGGTACAATGCGTTAGATGGTCTGCTCCTCTTGCAGCTGTTGCGTGAGCAACTCCCATGGACTTCTGGGCTCTTCCATCCTGAGCTGGGATTTCAAGACCTTTTACGTGCATGGCATACCTCTCAGTCCCTCTACCTACCTTCTGTGATGCCCTCTTTACCCCTTCGGCTAATAGGTCTCCGAAGCCCTCTCTGAAAGCTGTCATGTGAATGAGCCTCTCGACCACATCGGGGTTCCCCCACTCGAGCTCGATACCCGTATCCTCCTTTGTCAGAAGCCCCTTCTCGTAGCACTCCATTGCCCAAGCTATGGTGGCTCCTAGAGAAATGGTGTCAATACCGTACTTATCACAAAGCCAGTTCGCCCTTATTACGAACTCTGGATCATCTATCATAAGATTGGATCCAAAAGAACACAAAGTCTCATATTCCGGGTGATCTCCTATCTCATTACCTAATTTAAGGACGTTTTTGCAGTGAAACATGCAAGAGAAGCAAGCCCTCTTCGCAACCCTGTAATGCTCAACCAGGTACTCGCCACTAAGCATATCAGCCTTAGAAAAAACCCCACTCCAATGATTTTTGGTCGGAAGCCTTCCGATGCTATTCATAGGTGCAACAAGGAGCGTTGTTCCGAACTCCATATAGTGCTCGGAGAAAGGACTCCCTTCTATGCTCTCTATCCCTCTTTCTAGGAGTTTCATGAAGAGTTCAGGCTTTGCTACTCTCACTCCCTTTGTCCCCCTTAGGACAACAGCTTTCAACCTCTTGCTCCCCATTACAGCCCCAAGTCCAGTTCTAGCTGCTACTCTGCACTTTCCAGTTACTATGGAGGCCATTTTAACCAGATTTTCCCCAGCCTGTCCGATACAAGCTACTTTGACGTCCTCTCCCAACTCATCCCTAATGGAGTCCTCAGTCTCCCAAGTATTTAGCCCCCAGAGATGTGAAGCATCCTTTATCTCGACTCTCTCATCCTCAACATATAGATAGACTGGCTTATCGGATCTACCCTCTATTATTATGGCATCATACCCAGCGTACTTGATGTAGGGAGCAAAGTGTCCACCGGAATTGCTATACCCTATAAGTTCAGTCTCAGGAGATTTCCCTGCGACCTCCAATCTACCGCTACCTGGCCACATAGTCCCGGATATTGGGCCAGCAGCGAAAATGAGCAAGTTCTCCAGGCCTAATGGATCTGTCTCGGGACCGGTCATGTCATAAAGCCACTTAATGCAGAACCCAATTCCTCCTAGATATTCTCTGGCTAGAGATCCATCTAGCTCCTGCTCACTTACCTTAGCGTTGGATAGATTCACCCTCAGGATCTTCCCCATGTACCCGAACATTTAGGACCACCCTATTGCCTTCGCTGGACAAACAGAAACGCACAAACCACAGGCTTCACAGGATTTTCCTATAAATGCCTTTTCCTTCTCCATATATATGGCTCCTACAGGACAGGATTTCGCACAGAGACCACATCCAGTACAGGATGATACATCTATCTTCGGAGGACCCACTCTTATTGGTTCTGGGAGTTGCAACCTATTTTTAATTCTCTCAAGCGCTTTTCCTTTGAGTTCTTGGATGGATTCCCCCCTTCTATTGAGATATTCTGAGAGACCTTCTAAGATCCTTCCAATAACCTCAATTCCTTCCAATAGAATTGCAGTGCATATCTCTGTGGCCGAAGCTCCAAGCAACACGGCTTCTATCACGTCCTCCCATCTGGAGATCCCTCCACAAGAAATCACAGTTGCTTTGAGTTCTCTAGCCAGTAAAGCGGTAAAGTACATGGTAAAGGGTTTTATCGCTGGGCCTGAAAGCCTCCCAGATCCATCCTTCTTGCCTAAGAAGGGTTCTCCTGTCGTTATGTCCACATGGAGGCACGGACCATATGTGTCGCTGACAACTATGGCATCGATGCCAGTTTCCATTATTCTCCTCCCCATTCTCAGAACGTACTCGTCTCTAAGTTCAGGGATTGATATCTTAGCAAGTATTGGGAGATCAGATTCTGATCTAACTGCCCTTAGGTGATCTGGTAGGTAAGCGGGGTCGTAGAGACAGGTCACCTCTATTGCATCAGCTCCAGCTTCCGTCATCCTCCTAGCCAGATAACCCATCTCCTCCCCTTTCCTAGACAGGCTAACGATGCTGGCTATTACTGTAGTACCAAGCTTCTTTATCTTGGGAATCCCCTCCTCAGCCCAGTAATCTGGACTTCTATCGGACCAATCCTCGCAATTGAGGAGAGAAAATCTGGATAACCTGAGTATATTAGGCTTTGGTGGTCTAGCAGGTCTTATTGCTATGGTCTTAGTCACGATTGCGGCTGGTTTGTATGGAATTAACCTTTTAACGCTCTCAGGGCTGGAGGTCAACGGGCCTGAAGCGACTATTACAGGGCTTGACAGTTCAAGTTCTCCTATTGAGGTGCTAAGAAGGGAGGACATGGGACTCAAGCACTAGAATATCTAAAATTCTAAAAGTTTATGAGTAGCTCAAGGAGCTTCTAAGATCTGGTCTTGTAAGATATTCGTGCTGTATTTTGGCTATACTCCCTTGAGTACTCTGAAGCTGAATCCTATGCAACTTAGGCAAGAGAATACCTCTAACATTTTCTTACTAGTGCCTGAGACGTTTAGTTCCTAGACTCCTTGCTAATCATTCGAAAGTAGAAGCAAGGAGGCGAAATAAAAAGGAGCATAGCAAGGTCGAAGTGATATTCGTTTCCTAAATTTGTCCTAGTTATTTTGCCTTTAACTACTAAAACAACTTCTCCTGTAGGATGTTTTGGCTTAGTCATTTGCATATAAGTGTAAAATCCTCCTATTACAACAAGCGCCGTAATACGACAGCTGCAACTATATTTTTCCTTTCAAAAGGCTATCACCCAAAACTTCAAACGCACTTCTTCAATCTTTGAACAAAAAGGCATAGGATCTCTCCCCTTACTCATAGTATGAGAATTTCAAACCTATACGAGCTTTTCGGCTTTAGCTTAACCTATTTTACTTCTTGAAAGATTATTCCTTCTCATCTTATTTCATTCGCAAGCCCTAGACAACTGATGAATTCTCTACTTTCTCCTTTTTATTATGAAAGATAGTACCAGAAGAAGCGCTAAAATGATTCCTAAGATCACCAGTTTCCACGCGCTGGGCAACGAAATCCCTGAAGTTACCGAAACTATCTTGACAAAGTCAGTGTATCCCTCTTTCGAAGCTACTAAGACTAGCTTCTTCTCTTCAGCTACTTTTGGAACACGAATCTTAGCAAGGCCCGAGGAATCAGTAGTAGCCCTTTGGTCATCAATTATGAGAACAACTCCCTCCACTGGTCTTCCAGCTGATGTAACCTTAACCTCTACCTCAGAATCCGACTTCAGAGTATCTGGAAGGTTGATTTCTAGAGGAGGTTCGTAAAAAGCAGTTATCTCCTTTGAAAGGCTCTCCCCAGTTCTTGGATCTTCGACCTTAATCGATATCTCATTCTTTCCAGCCGAGAGCTTGAACCTCGTTTCAAAAACCCCTGTAGGGGAGATTTCGACCTCTTTTCCATTTATCGTCAGCTTGCATTCGGTCTGGGTTCTCCCTCTAATCCTCAAGTAAGGCTCAGGAGAGTGAACCTCGCTAGTTTTTGGATCATTTATCTCAAGGACCAGGGGCTTGACAACTTCGATGCTCACCCTAGGACCTTTCACCCTCACCTTCAAGAAGTGGAAGAACAAGGTCTCTTTTGGATATTGGGGATCTAGCTCAGCTCCTCCACCACCAGTTATGTATGATGTGACGTTATTAGACGTGCTGCAATAGTACATGTGCTCATGACCCTGAAATACGTAAATTCTGCCGGGATAGAAGGCATTTTCCTCAATGGTCTCCTCAAGGATCCTCTCGGATGTCTCATTCTCAAGTCCATGGGCGTACTCATATATCGGCTGATGAATGAATATGAATACGTGCTCTGCATCCCTGTTTGCCCTTATGTCATTTATGAACCACGTAAGTTGGGGCTCGTTCACCGAGTACTTGTGTTCCTGTATGTTGGCGTTAAGGATGATGAAATGAGATTTTCCGTAGTCAAATGAATAATAAGAATTGTAAGAAAAGCCTGGAACATCAAAGAAATACCTGAAGTTATTCTCTCCAGCCTTTCCTATCGAAACCTCATGATTTCCTCTAGCTATGAAAAGTGGGCAATTTAACTGACTGACAACCTCCCTAAACCTAACATATTCCTTGAACTCCCCCGCATAAACTATGTCGCCGGTATTGAAGACCATGTCGGGATTTTCCTCACAAATGGCCTGAGTAATTTGCCAGAATATCTGAGGCATTGGGCTCTTTGAAGAACCCGGTCTATTATCTCCCAGAACGCAAAAAGTAAACTCCTCTGCTTCAGGATTTAGATTTACTGGCTCTTCATACTGAACATTTCTGACGTAAATCTTAACCCTCGCGGTGGCGACCCTACCCCCCTCCTCAAACGCCTTAACCGTAATGAAGTGCAACCCATCATAAGTTCTTGTGGTATCGAATTCTCCTACCCACTCACCTTGTTTGAAATGCATCTCGCCCATCAATCCCAAACTTGAATCCCAGCTCAAGTTCTCTGTGTAATCTATCCTGTACTGAACCTTAACTATGTTCGACAGGTTTTCAAGAACTAAAGCCCTTATCTCGACGTTACCTGAAAAAACCGACCCTTCCTTTAATTTGATTATTGTTCTAAAACCTTCTGGATCTCCCAATTTAACCGAAAATTCTCTTTCTGTTCCCTGAACAGCGTAGAAGGAAATTGATTTCGGCCCTCTTTCTAACGTGTCAAAGTAAATGTGAAAGACCTTCTTCTGTCCAGCTGAAACAGATGCTCTCCACTTAACTACGGCGTTCCCAGAAGCAAACTTTACATCATCTACGTAGTTATGGGTGAGATAATCCCTCGGAATGAAGAAGAGAGCATACTCCCTTCCGCTGAGCAGCAGGTCCGGGTTATATTGGAGAAAATATCTTCTGTACTCATCTGACGATACCTCTACCCTTGATATCTCTATCGGAAAGCTCTTATCCCTTAACACCACCACAAACTTCCCTTTTGCTAAGAAGGATATCACGTTACTTCCTCTCAAGACATGCTGATCAAGTCTCAAAACATTGTGAGCATCCTTTAAAGTCCCCTTTCTAAATTTAAGGGAGTAAGATCCTTCAGCAGAGTCTTCTGATTTCTCAGAAACTATCTGTCCTGATAACTCCCAGTTATCGAGGGAACCCTCCATATCATCGATTTTAGTCTCCTCTTTAAACGATATGAGGAATGGAACTTCTTTAGATTCATAGATAACTCTTAACGAACCCAGATCTACTTCCTCATTGACCTTTAGTTCCTTCATAAGGTGGGTGAGATTGATCTTAACAGATACAAGGCCATCTAAGTCTGTATCCGATGTCACGATCACTGGAATCCTGTAGTACCAACTTTTGTCCCACCAGCCCGTCTCTGGAGATGATAAGCTCACTTGAACCGGAATTAGAAGCAGGATAAATAGCAATGCTAGACGACGCATCTTCAAACTTAACAATTGGATGCTGATAATATTTCTGTTTTTCTTCTGGATGATGAGACTTCCTAACAACTCAAAACAATGCTTTTAAGATGAAATTATCTCCTAAGAATCGGGTATCGATATCAATGACGAGATAGGAACCCCATGACCTCTTTCTCTGTCGGAAGACCACTCCTAGCGCCGAAGCTACCTACTTTAATGGCAGCTGCTGCGCTTCCAAATCTCATGCAGGTTAAGAGGTCCCAACCCTTGAGAAGCCCGAAAATAAAACCAGCTGTAAAGACATCTCCTGCCCCTGTTGTGTCTATAACCTTCGTTTTGAACGCTGAAACCTTCTTAATCCCATCTTCTTTAACAAGCATAGAACCTTTTGATCCCATTGTCACAATAATTGCCTTTGGGCCCCGCTTTAGGATAGATATCGCTTCTCCCACTATGTCGTCACCCAGCAAGGAAAGCTCCCTTGAACCCACTAAAACAAGATCGCTCATTGCAGCTATCTTCAAGGCCTCACGGCCAAATAAGCTTAAGTTCACGCCAAGATTTGAGATTAAAGAAATCCCGCCTTTTCTAGCTAAACCGATGGAATCAAGCACTACTGAAGGATAAGCTTCTCTAACGTATAATATGCGTGATTTCATGAGGTAGGATAAGTCCATCTCCTCAGGCGATTCAATAAGGGCCTTTCCTCCAACGAGTAAATCATCCTCCTTCCATCTCATCATCAAGCAGCACAAAGCCTCCCTTTCCTAACTAAAATGCTCCCTAGTCTTTAACTCTTTCAAATCTACCTCAGGCTCCAAGCCTTCGATTTCATCCTTAAAACCAGTTTTTCTTCTAACGATGTATTAGCCCTAAAAATTCCTTTTTTCCCATTCCATATATTTAGCGTAAAGGGGCATTTCACTCGATTTAATGGGATTATTTGGTTGAAAGATCTTCTACATCTTGCTTTATGGATGAAACTGCTTGCTCCTTGCGGAGTGATCTAAAAATTAAGATTTTTAACTCTGCCCGAAGGGTGAAAGATCGATGAAGAAACACCTAGTCGTTCTTGGGACCGGTTTTGCTGGCATTGGAGTCCTCAAAGGACTCATTAAACATGATCTGTTAAACCAGCTTGAGACGACATTCATCTCTAAGACCGGCATATTCGAATATCTGCCCTCAGCTCCCGAACTGGTGTCAGATAAGGTAAAACCTGAACACATAATGAGAGATCTTAGAGACCCTCTTCGTTCTCTTGGCATAGACTTTGTTAAAGCTAGTGTCAGTAGCATAGATCCAAGCTCCATGAGCATAGCATTAGATAGCGGTGAAAGGATAAAGTACGATTATCTTGCAGTATGCCTGGGAGCAGAACCTTGGACTCCTGGAGAGCTTCCGAAGAACGCATCTACAACTTACAGGATTTGGGACACCATGAGATTTAGGGAACTGCTAAAGGAAGCTTCTGGGACTATACTAATTGTTGGAGCTGGTTTGACTGGAGTTGAGGTTGCTGGTGAGGTCGTGGATTTTTCTCTAAGATCCGGGCAGGACTTAGATATAGTGATAGTAGAGAAGCTTCAGAGGCCTGCTCCTTGCATGAACAACAGATCTGCTGGAGAGAAAGCAAGATCATTCTTAGAGAGAAGAGGAGTTAAGTTTCTTCTGGGAAAAGGTGTTAAGGAGATAGAAGAAGGCGTAGCTCAGCTTGAGGGAGGGGATAGAATTGAGTTCTCTGCAGCAGCTTGGACAGCAGGGGTAGTCCCTCCAGGACCTGTGAAGATCCTTTCAAAGAAACACAGAAGAGCGAGATTTTTGGCAGTGGATAGCTTCCTTAGGGTTGCAGAGGCAGAGAACATGTATGCGGCTGGGGACTGCATTCACCTAGAGATAGAGGGAAAATGGGCAGCTAAAATGGCTGAGGAAGCGATGTATCAGGGTGAGACCATCGCTGAGAACATATGGAGGGACCTAGTAGGAAAGGATCTGAGACCTCATAAGATTAGGTTCAGCACTGATAGTCCTAAATGTCTAGTTTCCTTAGGCGGAGGCATGGCTATCATGACCTATGGGCCTAAGTTTTCATTTCTGGGGAGGCTCCCCTACTGGTTAAAGAAGAGAATAGAGAAGAAGTTCATGAAAGAGCTAGATAACCTACTTTCGCTGTAACTTCGTAACCTAAACAGACCAATACTTCTTCCTTCATTCTATTCTTTGGATCCTCATTAGAAGCCTTCTAAGCAATGCTTAAATTGCTATTAAAGGAGATTCATGTGTTCTAACAAAAGCTTGACATCATTTAATGCTTCTCCAGCCTTAAGCTTGCTCCCTTCAAGGGAAGATCTGAAGATTTGGGGATCATACCTCACGACGCCAGTAACTTCAAGACCCATTCTTTTCGCCATCTTTTTCAAAATATCTGAAATTTCTGGAGTCACTTTATTGAGAACAAGCCAGAAATCTTTAGCCCCGGCCTCACAGTTATCCTTAAGGATTTTAGCTAAAGTGAGAGACTCAACGGTAGGGTCTGCAACAGCCAGAACTCCATCAGATCCCTCCTCTACTCCCCTTCCGATGTGCTCTATACCAGCATCTGTGTCCACTAACACTATTTCTCCTTGATCTAGCCTGAGATTCTTCAGGAAAACCTTTGTGAGGAAATTGAAAGGGCAGGCACAACCTTCTCCAAGCTTCCTGACTTTTCCGATGGTTAATAGCCCAATTCCCTCAGAAGATCTTGAAACATATTCTTCTGGGAGAGCACCTGGTTTTATCCCACCACTAGCAGTTTCTAAGGCCTTTACTATGTTTATCTCTCCGATCTTGAATATTTTCTGTTTCCCGCCAAGGTATTCCGCTAGGGGTCTTGGAGAGCTCGTTCCAAGCATCTTTGGAAGCAGTTCATTTGACTCATCCGAATCGATGAGATAAACCTTGTACTTATCAGAAAGAAGGCGAGCCATCAGCACTGATAGGGCAGACTTTCCCGTTCCACCCTTCCCACAAACCATTATTTTCATTCCAAGTTCATTGTACCTTCGAACGAAAATGTATTTAATTTGATCTCATTACTTGCTCTCAAAGATTACAATGGAATTAAGTGCATCCAAAGCGGAGAGCCTAACATTCTTAAGGACTAATTCCTCCAAGTCTTTCAGTTTCTTTAGCCTAACCTCTCCATCCTTAACGTATATGAATGCAACATCTGAGGCTATAAGCTCTCTCTTTCCATCTCTTTCGACATAAGCTTTTAGTAGGCACATTCAACATCACTGCCTTCTGACGAATCGCTTGAAATTGCATTTCTGCTCATTTAAATTTACCTCTTTCCTTAATTTTCGATGGAATTAGATCGAAGAGTCATGAGGCAAATATACCATAT